>OJIH01000038.1_pt1 | contig 19981 bp, 24 predicted proteins | sample 1595351 | NCBI WGS metagenome assembly OJIH01 (sample SAMN05416697, study PRJEB24817) | seawater metagenome | isolation source: Sea water | place: Canada:Atlantic | collected 2013-07
AGATCCTCTCTGGTCTCGTGGGCTCGGAGATGTGTATAAGAGACAGATATTATGGCGTTCAAAATGGATTATACATCATTAAACCCCTGTCTCAAGCCATATCTAGCAATAAAATACAAATAAAATATTGCATAATATGCAATTTTCATAAAAATACTTTAACTTTCAACGGATTTCAAGTGAATAGCAAATTTTTCATCCCAAACATTTTGGTCAATTTCACCAATATGCTTATACAGAATAACGCCTTCTTCATTAACTAAGAAAGTCTCAGGCGTTGCATAAACTCCAAGATCCATTCCAATCTTACCAGTTGGATCAAATATAATTTCATCAAAAGGATTGCCCATAATTTCTAAATACTTTGCACCATTTTCCCTGGTGTCTTTGTAGTCAATACCAATCATTTGTAGGTTTGTGTTTTTTGCTATATTCATAATCATTTGATGCTCTTTTCGACAGGTAGTGCACCATGACGCCCAAACATTTACTAAAGTCATATTATTAGCAAGTAGATCTGAAACCTCAATAGTCTCATCTGTGTAAAAATCTTTGCCCTCAATGGAAGGAAACATTTTTCCTAGAAGTGGTGAAGGCAGTTTGCTTGGATTTGAGTTAAGACTCAAAAACAAAAACACTGCAATAATAATAAATACAATTAATGGAATTAGTTTTTTCATTCTTTTGCCTCAATCGATTGTAATGCCGCAGCAACCTCAGGTGGCATATAGTTTTCATCATGCTTAGCCAATACATCTGTCGCTAGAAATGTATATTTGCATCCCTTACCAAACCAATTTTTAACGCAATTTGAAGTCAATGATCCACTCGTAACAACCCCCTGCCCCTCTCTAAAAAGATCAGGCAGAATGCCTTGATAGTTTACTTCAATTGATTTATTATTATCTGTCACAACAAAGCTTACCATCATGTCTCGTCTTTGAACACTATCTTTTTCAACGAGCCCACCCACTCTAAAACTTTTTCCAATTGGCGCCTTCCCATTAGCTACATCAGTTGGGGTATAGAAATATAAAAGATTTTCATTAAACGCTTTGATGCCTAAATAGCCAGCTGAAAACACGCCAAATAAAAGAAGTGCAACAAGAAGCATGCGATTTTGTCTTCGAGTCATTATTTTCTTGAATACTTATTTTGTAGATTGATTAAGGCTTTTTTATGATTCCTATTAGCACTTAAGAACAGAGTAATAACTGTTATCGCAGAAACGCCGTATGCTAGCCACACATAAAATGCATATTTACCATAAGGAAGAAAGGAAAAATACTCTACCATTGTCATGAGACTGCTCCAGTAACTTCTTCTTGAACCCACCGCGAATTTTGCTCACGAATTAAAACCTCAGTTTTAGCTTTAATAGCCACTAATAATGCATAAAGGAATATAGAGGCAATGAACATTAGCGCTAGAGCAATTTGCATATCAGGATCTTTTAAACCACCAGTACCAACTGAGTAACCCTGGTGAAGTGTATTCCACCATTTAACTGAGTAATGAATAATGGGTAAATTTACCAAACCAACTAACGCTAGGATTGAGCTTGATTTAGCCGCAGTTCGTGGGTTATCAAACGCATTATTTAGAGACATATAAGCCAAATATAAAAAAAGCAAGATAAGCTCTGAGGTTAGCCTTGCATCCCAAACCCACCAAGCTCCCCACATTGGCTTTCCCCAGACAGCTCCTGTCACTAATGCAATAATTGTAAAGGCAGCACCAATAGGGGCTGAAACCTTTGCAACTACTTCAGCCATCTTAATCTGCCAGATAAGTCCAATACCTCCAGCAATAGCCATAATTGCATAAACCATCATTGATAAAATCGCACTAGGTACATGAATAAAAATAATTCTGTAGCCATCTCCTTGTTGATAATCCGCAGGAGAAACGATAAGCGCCCAGTATAGACCAATAACTAAAAAACCAATAAATGGCCAAAAAAACCAAGGGGTTAAGTTGGAACAGGTTTGGTAAAAAATTTTAGGAGACGACTGCCTTTGAATCCATTTCCACATAACTAAAAAAAGCTAAAAAAAAGATTTTATTTTAATGATTTTTGAGCGACGTTGTTTCGTAAATATATTGGTTGTGGGAGTTCAAATGTTGGGTTTTGACCCGACTCAATTGCATGAATCGACAAATCTACCAATTCGGATGCCTCGGGGCATATAGTAAGGTCAGTTACCTCAACATTAGAGGCTGTATGTAATTTATCATAATGAACTGCCCATCCTGTCCCTACCCCCACAAAATCATCTCCTAAGCAATCAACATCTTCAGGGCCACAAATTTTCATTTTATTAATAGCACCATGATCATAAACTGCCCAGTAAACCTCTCCCATACGAGCATCAAGCGCAATGGCAATTTTCTCTTTTTTAAGTATTTTAGATGCCCTAAATCCTAACAATTCAAGTGTTGAAAAACCAATGGTAGGAATACTGCAAGAAAGCGAAAGCCCCTGCACAACGCCAATACACATTCTCACGCCTGTAAAAGCACCTGGGCCTTTTGAATATGCAATTAAATCGATTTCTTTTAATTGTCTTCCTGACTCATGAAAAACTTCGTCACAGAGTTTCAGGATGTGTCCAGAACTTTTTTCAACGTTTGTTAGGACTCTACTGATCCTGACTCCAGAAGAATATAATGTAACCGATGCAACCTCAGTGCAAGTATCTATAGCAAGTATATTCATCAAATTATTCTTTTATAGTTTTTATGCATCGACAAAATCATTTCAACACGTCTTTTAAGGCGATCAGGAAAATTCGCAGGATTGTAATAAGAAGGGCCTTTTAATAAGGCAACAAGCGTAGCCATTTCCTTTAAATTTAAACTACTTACATCTTTGTTAAAATAGTGCAAGCTTCCACTAGCAAAGCCATGAAAAGCAGTGGAGCCTTGTTGGGCTAAATATACAGTATTCATATATCTCTCAAGAATGAATTTTTTGTCATATGACAGCTCTAATAAGATTGCCATCAAAGACTCTTTAGTTTTTCTTGTTAATGTTTGGTCTCTTGAGAGTAGTGAATTTTTTATCAGCTGTTGGGTTATTGTGCTTGCGCCTCTAAGCTCTTTTTCATCGAATAAATACCCATATAAAACTCTTAATATTTCCTTAAAGTCAACACCGTGATGATTAAAAAATGATTGATCCTCAACCAATAAAAGCATATTAACCAAGTCTTTAGGATAATCATCAAAAGAATACTGAGCTTGAATTACATCCTCTATTGACTCTATATCTGAAGAAAATTCAGCCTTAACTAAACTATTTAAATACAAAGCATACGAAATAAAAATGACCAAACATAATAAAAGTATTCGTTTAATCCATGAACTAGTAATTGGTTTCATTTTTTATACTTATGATTTTATTAGCGTCAGTAAAAGGACTATTTTCAAGTAAGCTCGAGCAAGAAGAATGAAGCCACTTAAAGTTAGAGCTCTTAGCAATCTTGTGAGCGTTTTTTGGATTAACACCAGAGCCAGGCATAATTTCGATTTTACCCAAAGCCCTTCTTTGCATATCATTGAGGACTAATAGACCTTCATTAGCCGTTTTAAAACCTCCTGAGGATAGAATACAATCAAAACCTAAATTAGTAGCAATGTCTACTGCTGCAACTGGGTCAGCTACTGTGTCAATAGCTCTATGTAAAGTTTTTTTTAATCCAAGAGCATGCTTGACAAGTTTCTCTAGAAAAGTTTGGTCAATCTCCCCATTGACTAACGTAGCTCCAAAAACAACACCTTCAAAGCCAAAAGAACGAGCCATATCAATATCGTTTTTCATTTGTCTTAAATCTATGGAGGAATAATGAAAATTACCACGTTTTGGGCGAACCATAACACGCACAGGAATTTCAGCATGTGAAGCATGTTTCATTAAATTAACTTCTGGAGTTAGTCCGCCATGAATTAGAGAGCTACAAAGCTCTATTCTATCGGCATTGCCCTGAATACAGGCCTCCAAACCAGCTAAATTATCAATGCAAACTTCCAGTTTAGTTTCCATATAGTCAAATATAAATAGAGTTATTTTAAACAGTTCATCTCAATGCCTACATAATACGATAACAACAACAAATAATTGATAAATATAGGTTAAGTAGTATAAAATACCCCCTTCCTTGCTTGATCAGCTTACGTTGGCAAGCTTTTTTTAACCCATAAGGAGATGTTAATGAGACATTATGAAATAACCCTCATTGTCCACCCTGATCAAAGCTCTCAGGTAACGACAATGATTGAAAAATACAAAGAACTAATCACTTCAGGTGGTGGCATGGTTCACAGAGATGAAGACTGGGGTCGTAAACACCTCGCCTACCCAATCGATAAAATCTATAAAGCACATTATTTAATGATGAATATTGAGTGTGACAAAGATACTCTCGATAAATTGAACTATAACTTCCGATTCAATGATGCTATTCTTAGAAACTTAATAATTTCTAAAAAAGAGGCTATCACTGAACCATCAGTTATGGTTACAGAATCTGACAAAGATAAAGATCATGGTAAAGACAAAACCAAAGATCGTGTTGCTGACAAGAAATAGGAGATTGTAATGGCTAAAAAACAAGTAACTAAAAGACGTAAATTTCAAATCCCTATCAACCGTTTTTGTCGTTTTACAAAAGCTGGTGTTAAGGAAATCGATTATAAAGATGTTGAAACTTTACTAAGAAACATTGACGAGAGTGGAAAAATAACTCCATCAAGAATAACTGGCACAACCGCTAGATTCCAAAGACAGCTTACTACTGCGATTAAACGAGCTAGATTCTTGGCGTTAATTCCATATACTGATAAACACAAAAAATAGGAGGCCTCATGAAAGTAATTTTATTAGAAAAAAATGAAAAATTAGGTAGCCTTGGTGATATTGCAAACGTTAAGTCTGGATATGCCCGAAACTATTTAATTCCTCAGGGAAAAGCTAAGCCAGCAAATAAAGCTAATATGGCTACTTTTGAAACAATACGTGCAGATCTTGAAGCTAAAGAACTTGCAGCAATGACAGATGCTCAATCAAAAGAAACTGCCATGTCAGATGTTGTATGTACAATTACAGCGAATGCAGGTGAAGAAGGAAAACTTTACGGCTCTGTTAGTCCGGCCGATATTGCTGAAAATCTTCTTGCACAAGGCTTTGAGGTTGAAAAAAGAGACATTAATATGCCTGAAGCCATAAGAAATATAGGTGAATATGAAGTTACAGTTTCTCTTTATGCAGAAGTTGTTGTAACAGTTAAAGTAATAGTTATCGCTGCGACTGAAGCAGAATAAGTTAATTCAAATCACATAAGTAAGTTAAAATAAAAAGCCCTTTTTGAGGGCTTTTTATTTTTCTAAACTGCGCTAATGGATATTGAAAACCCAAAAATACCGCCAAATTCAATTGACTCTGAGCAATCAGTTCTGGGTGGTCTTTTATTGCATAATGATTCTTGGGATAATGTAGTTAACATAATTAGCTCCGATGACTTCTATCAAGCCTCTCATCGCATCATCTATGACGCAATAGTCATCCTTCTTGAGCATGACAAACCCGCAGACATTCTTACCGTTAAAGAGCAGGTTATTAAGACACATGACGAGGAATCTATTGGAGGTTTTGCTTATCTAGCTCAAATTGCAGAAAACACGCCAAGCGTTTCAAACATTGATGCTTATGCTAAGCATGTAAGAGAGCTTTCAATCTTTAGACAATTAATCAAGATTGGAAGAGAGCTTGCCGATACTGCCTTCCACCCAAAAGATATCGAAGTAAACAATTTACTAGATTTATCTGAAAGAAAAATCTTTGAAATTGCAGAGCAGGTAAGTCGTAACAAACAAGAAATTACAAATGTAAAAGATATTATCAAAGATGTGGTTAATCGCGTTCATGAAATGCAAGAAAAGAAAGGCTTTAAGGGAACTGAGACGGGTTTTTCTGAATTAGACAAATTAACATCAGGACTTCAAAATGGTGATCTTATTATTATTGCAGGAAGGCCAAGTATGGGCAAAACAGCACTATCAATGAATATTGTAGAGCATGTAGCTATTCATAATTCAACGCCTGTTGCGGTTTTTAGTCTTGAGATGCCGATGGAGCAATTAGTAATAAGGATGATTTCATCTTTTGGACGAATAGACTCTAGTAAGTTACGCGATGGTGATATGTCTGAAATTGATTGGAATAGCTTTAATCATGCAGTAAGGGCCTTTGAAGAGAATACAATTTTGATTGATGAAACGCCTTCAATCACGCCAACTGAAATTCGCGCAAAATGTAGAAGACTCAAAAGAAAATATCCTGACCTTGGCTTGATCATGATAGATTACTTACAATTAATGACTGTTCATGGAAAATCAGAAAATAGAGTTCAAGAAATCTCAGAAATTTCACGCTCATTAAAAGCACTTGCTAAAGAAATTAATGTTCCAGTGATTGCACTCTCTCAGCTTAATCGAGGTGTAGAGTCGCGCACAAAAACTGGTAAAGGAAGAATACCTCAAATGGCTGATTTACGTGAATCTGGCTCCATTGAGCAAGATGCTGATATTATTGGATTTATATATCGTGATGAAGTTTATCATGATGATGCTTATACTAATCCAGAAGAAGTGGGAAAGGCTGACTTAAGAATAGCGAAGCATAGAAATGGTGCGACTGGTAATATAAAACTAGCTTTTGTAGGACAGTATTCTAAATTTGAAGATTTAGCTTTTGAAGATAGATTTCAGGGTGTAAGTGATGATCAAATGGACGCATCCTATGTTAAAAATATGACAAATTTTGATCAAGGCGACTTCTAAAGCATCTTTAAAAAACCTTTCAAACTAGATTCCATGAACTACTCCTTTATTCAAATCAGTGATTGTCACATAGATGATGAAAAAAATGTATGGGGTACTGACTCTCAAAAAAATCTTAGCACTATAGTCAAAAGTATTTCTAATAGAAATTATAACGCACTAATAATTAGTGGTGACTTGGCTCATAATGGAACTGCCTCTTCCTACTCAACACTTAAAGACATAATCCAGCCAATCAGTGATAATCTATTTATTCTCCCCGGAAATCATGATAATAAATTAAATTTATCCTCAGCATTTAGTGAGCATTATTTACCAAAACTAACAATTGCTGATTGGGAAATAATTTCTATAGATTCTGTTCAAGAAAATAAAACTAGTGGTTTTTTAAATAAAGCAAAACTTGAATTACTAACTAAAAAAATTTTATCTTCAACTAAAAAATTTATTGTTCTTTGCCTTCATCATCCACCAATTTCTATGGAAAGTGATTGGGATGATAAAAAATCCTTAGAAAATTCAGATGATTTTTTTCATACTATAGATAAGTTTAGTAAAATTAAGGCAGTTATTTGGGGTCACGCTCATCAAAGCTCTGAATTTAATAGGAATAATGTAAAACTCTTTTCATGTCCATCGACTACTCTTCAATTTAATGGTCCTGAAATGATTGGCTATAACCACTTCAATTTGAGTGATAAAGGTGAGATTAATTGTGAGACAGTGTGGCTATGACAAACGATCAAATACTAAATAAATTAATTTATAACCAAAAAAAAGTAACTTACTCAAATATATCTGACATTTTTGAACTTAACTTTAAAAAAATTTCTAGACTTATACCTCTTCTACCTTCTATTAAGGATGACTTTGTTGGAATAAAAAAACCATCTAATGACCTGTTTTTACTTTGTCATGATAAGGCCCCGTATACTGGTACATATACTTTAACTCACAAGATTAAGTCTCAAGAGGTAATTATTAACCGGCCAGATATTTGTTTCAAGATTTATTTTGATGCAAGACTTTTAGAGGTTACCTCAATCTGCAAAGAAACAAGAATTAATGACTCTCATCCTTTAATTACTGACTGTAGTGATTTAGCCTTTCAATTAGAGCTTAATCTCTTCATGCTAAGGTGGCTAGATTATTGTTTGGAAAGGTACAATGGTGCTGAATGGTCAAAAAGCAAATAAAAACTGAAAGCACGAAATTAGTCATTGCAATCTCCTCAAGGGCATTGTTTAATCTTGATTACTCACACCAAATTTTTAAAAATGAAGGCATCAAGGCATACGCAAAACACCAACAAGAAAATGAGCAAGTAGTTCTTGAACCAGGCGTAGGGTTTACTTTGGTTAAAAAATTACTTAAATTAAATAGTAAAACAACGCCAATTGATGTCATCTTACTTTCAAGAAATAGTGCTGATACAGGCCTAAGAATTTTTAACTCAATCGAGCATTATGGTTTAAATATTTCAAGAGCAGCGTTTACTCGTGGTGAAAGTACCCACCCTTTTGTTGGTGCCTTTGAAGCGGACTTGTTTCTGTCTAGTAACTATAATGATGTTCAAAAAGCTTTAAAATCAGGCTATGCAGCTGCATCAATTATTGAGTCAAAATCAAACCATAGTCATCCCTCACAACTCAGAATTGCCTTTGACGGGGATGCCGTTATTTTTTCGGATGAATCTGAAAAAATATTTCAAGAGAAGGGTCTTGAAGCTTTTCATGAAAATGAAGTCCTGTCTGAAAAAATTAAACTAAAAGCTGGTCCATTTAAATCTTTTCTGGTCTCTTTACAAAAAATTCAATCAACATTTCCTGAAGAAAATAATCCTATAAGAACTGCATTAGTTACTGCAAGATCGGCCCCAGCACATAAAAGAGTTATTCACACCATGAGAGAATGGGGGATACGCATAGATGAGTCATTTTTTCTTGGTGGTCTTGAAAAAGGTGTCTTTCTAAGAGAGTTTGGAGCAGATATTTTTTTTGATGATCAGCAGCAGCATTGTGACTCAGCATCTCAGTATGTTTCTACTGGTCATGTCCCAAGTGGAATTAAAAATTTATAGCATTTTAAATAGAACTTAATTATTGCTTAAACTCACCATGAGATTTAATTGGTAAAATACGAATTATTATTATTTAAAGTTTACTGATGTCAAATAAAATCCAAGCCATTCGAGGAATGAATGATCTGTTGCCAGCAGACTCCACCCTTTGGAGTTCTTTGGATGAAACTATTAGTAATCTCCTTATCTCTTACGGCTATAAATATTGCCGCACTCCAATTGTTGAAAGTACTGAAACTTTTTCTCGTGCAATTGGAGAAGTTACAGACATTGTAGAAAAAGAGATGTACACATGGGAAGACAATAATGGTAACTCTTTAACTTTAAGGCCTGAAGGCACAGCTAGCGTAGTTCGAATGATGATTGAGCATAATTTGCCGCGCGAAGGAATACAAAAGGTTTTTTATAATGGCCCAATGTTTAGGCATGAAAGACCTCAAAAGGGAAGATACCGACAATTCCACCAAGTAGGGGCAGAAGTTTTTGGAGCTTCTGATGCCAAAATTGATGCTGAATTAATATCTATTACAGATTCACTCTGGAAATCTCTTGGAATCAATGCAAGATTAGAAATTAATTCACTAGGTTCAAAAGAAAGTCGATCTGCTTATAGAAATATTCTTACAGCCTTTTTTAATGAAAATATAAGCCAACTGGATGAAGATAGTTTGCGTCGATTAAAAACAAATCCTTTAAGAATTTTGGATAGTAAGAATAAAGACCTTGAGTTATTAATTTCAAATGCCCCCAAAATGATTGATCATTTAGATGATGAATCTAAAGAGCACTTTACTATTTTAAAAACCTATTTAGATAATCTAGATATTCCTTATGAGGTTAACCCAAAACTTGTAAGGGGATTAGACTACTACAATCAAACTGTATTTGAGTGGATTTCAAACGATTTAGGGTCACAAGGCACTATTTGTGGTGGTGGGAGATATGATGGTTTAGTTGAAAAAATGGGTGGTAGTCCTACACCAGCAATTGGCTTTGCAATGGGCTTAGAGAGAATAGCTCTTCTAATTCAAGACAAAAAAAGTCAGATTGTTATCAAGAGATGTCAACTCTATTTTGTTACCCTAGGTGATAAAGCGCAGATTGAGTCAATGAAGCTGTCCAAAAAAATTCTTCAGGCACTCCCTAACATTACACTTAGTAATGACTTAAGCATGGGGAGCTTGAAAAGCCAAATGAAAAAAGCAGATAAGTCTAATGCTGACTTTGCTTTAATTCTTGGAGAAGAGGAGTTATCAAATAATCAGTTAAGTATTAAGCCCTTAAAAGGCCAAGGAGTCCAGCAATCGATTAAGCTTGAGGGTATCATTCAGCATCTTCAGGAGATATTATGAAAAATTTTATAGAAATTAGCGACACGGAAGAAGAACAAGTCGACAAAATTAAAAAATGGTGGAATAGTAACGGTAAGCAAATTATTGGTGGAGCAGTTCTTGGTCTTGCAGGAGTATTTGGCTGGAATTCATATGGTGATTATCAAGATAGTCAGGCTTTGAATGCTAGAACTTTATATTTAAGTTATGCTTCAGATTCCACTAATATTGGGGCTTATGATAAGCTTATTAAGGATCACTCTTCAAGCAGTTATGCTGATCAAGCAACGTTCTTAATGGCTAAATATTTATTTGAAGCTGGTAATTATGCTCTTGCTCTAGACGCTCTAAAGCCTTTAATAAGTCGTGAAAATGTTGTTATAGCTTCAACTGCTATTTTAAGATCAGCCTCACTTCACTTGCAGCTTGGTGAACATAATGAAGCACTTGCAATTCTTGATGTTGATGCTGGGGAAGGATTTTCTGGTCTATTTTACAATCTTACTGGTGATATTTATTTAGATCTTAGCAACAAAGAAGAAGCTAAAAAATACTACAGCCTTGCAATCGAAAATATTACTGCTAACTCAAGCCTTACCCAACTAATTCAGATTAAGTTAGACGATCTGAATTAATATAAATTTTTTAGAAAATTGTGAGCTACCCCATCATCTCATTGGTTGGCAGGCCTAATGTAGGCAAGTCGACACTATTTAATCGTCTTAGCAAGTCTCGTCAGGCGCTTGTTTCTGATTTTGAAGGTTTAACGCGTGATCGTCAATACGTGAATATCGAGCTTGAAGATGACATTCATTGCACAATTGTTGATACTGGCGGTATGACACACGAAGAATCAGTTATTGATTCTGGGATACATGCTCAAGTACTCAATGCGCTTAATGAGTCTGATGTAATCTATTTTATTGTCAGCAATAAAGATGGCGTTACTTCTCTTGATCTAGATATTGCTTCTCAGCTGAGAAAACTCCGCAAAAATATTATCTTAGTATGCAATAAGGCCGAAGGGTTAAATAAAAGTTCAGCTGCAGAATTTTATGAACTCGGACTAGGGGATCCTTGCCTTATATCAGCTGAGCATAATCAAGGAATTCCAGATCTCATTGAAAAAACGATTCCTCTTCTTCCCGCTGCAACAGAAGACATAATCCCAGAAGTTAAGGGAATTGCAGTAGCTGTTTTGGGCAGACCTAATGTTGGTAAATCAACACTCATAAACCGTATATTGGGTGAAGAAAGGGTTATGGCGGTTGACCTTCCTGGAACAACTCGTGACTCGATTTTTATCCCTTTTGAGCGAGAAGGTCAGCAGTACACCTTAATTGATACAGCTGGAATAAGGCGCAAAAGAAGTGTCAGCCATAAAGTTGAAATTTTTAGTATTATTAAAGCTAAAGATGCCATTGAAGATTCACATGTTGTGGTTCTAGTTTTAGATGCTCACGAAGGCGTGACTGAACAAGATGCTACTCTTTTAGGAATGATAGCAGACAAAGGTCGTGCACTTTTAATAGTAATTAATAAGTGGGATGGTTTGGATGATTATCAAAAAAGCGAAGTAAAAAGAAAACTTGATATTAAGCTTTCATTTATAAACTATGCTTCAGTTCATTATATTTCAGCCCTTCATGGATCTGGTGTTGGAAAATTATTTGGACCCATTAAAAGATCTTTTGAGCATGCTGGAGGCAGACACCCAACTTCACAACTTAATAGAATTCTAGAACAAGCTAATAAAGCCCACTCTCCTCCCCCTGTTGCTGGCAGACGACTTAGATTAAAGTTTGTCAATCAATCAGATGTTTTTCCACCAACTTTTACCTTTCATGGCAATCATGTTGATAGTGTTCCGAGTAGCTATGAACGTTTTTTAAAGAATTTCTTTATTACATCTTTAAAGCTTACAAATACACCTGTAAAAATCCAGTATAAGAGTGGTGAAAATCCATTTAAAGATAGGAAGAATATTCTTTCAGCCCGACAAGTCCAAAAAAAGAAACGCCTAATGAGATTCGTTAAAAAGAAATAAACTTGAAATGTAACAAAGTTAAAGGTGTGATTATTATCAGAACCTTTGGACTGAGAATTCAGAAATTGGAATTGGGGGCTTAGACTTAGTAATAATCGACTCAACAATTTCTGCGGTAACTGGCGCCAAAGTTAGCCCAATATGACCATGTCCAAAGGCATAAATAATATCATTACCTTTACTAGATTGAGAAATAACTGGTTTACTATCTGGAATTGATGGACGAAAACCCAGCCACTCCCTGCTTGGTTTTCCTAGGTCTGGAAAAAAACTTAAAGCTCCTTTTTCTAAGTGGTTTACTCTATGCCTAGAGATTTCTGGACTGAGCCCTCCAAGCTCAACAGTACCAACAACTCTTAATCTTCCAGTCATTGGAGACATATAAAAACCGCTCTCTGCAGAGCAACAAGGTCTATTTAATAATGGATCTTTCATGTCATATTCAACATGGTATCCACGCTCAGCATCTAAAGGAATATTGTCCCCAGCCTGTTTTGCAAATTTCTTGGAGTATGCACCAGCCGCTATGACTAGATGTTTGGATATAACTTCTGATTTATCTGCTAAAGTTACCTTAACCCCTTCACTAGTCCTCTCAATTCTATTGGCTGCTTTCTTAATAACCTGACATCCTTTTTTAACACTTGCATCTAATAATAGTTTTGTCATTTTTCCAGGATCACTCATATAAGCTCCATCTGGGAAATAAGATGCACCACCCTCAGAAAAATTCAAATTTGGCTCTAGCTTATTGAGCTCTGATGGGTTTAACATTTCGGCATTTAAACCATACTTCTTCCGATTATTAATATCCTTCAAGCCAGATTCATAGGAAGAATCTGTTTTATATAAGTAGATATTGCCATTCCTATTTAATAAAGATTTGCCATTTATCTGATCTGCAAGCTCTTCCCAACGAAGTCGTGAATTTGCCAAAAGATCTGTAATTGCCTGGGCGTTTTTAGCAGCTTGCTTGGGCATGGATTGGTACAAAAATCTAATCAGCCATGGTGCTAATGAGAGAATTTCAGAGCGCTTTATAGAAATAGGGCTATTTTTATTAAACAATAAAGATGGTATTTTTTTTATAATTTCAGGAGAGCCAATAGGTAGAACCGCATATTCAGCTATTGTTCCAGCGTTACCGTAAGAGGTTCCAGTTCCTGGCTCTTCAGGATCTAAAAGAATTACCTCTCTGCCAGCATTTAGCATCTTTAGGGCAATGGATAAGCCTATTACTCCTCCACCCAAAATAACTACATCAGTTTTTAGCATTGGACAAGATTTTAATAACGATTAACAATGTTTAATACAAATAAAACTTAAGAGAGTATTAGATTATGAGCTTGCTTTGCTGCCTTGATAAAACTTTCAAATAAAGGATGGCCATCTCTTGGCGTAGAAGTAAATTCTGGATGAAACTGGCAAGCGACAAACCAAGGATGGTCTTTAATTTCAACCATTTCAACTAACAGGCCATCAGAAGACCTTCCTGAAATTTTAAGGCCGGCCTCTTCAACTTTAGAGATAAGATTATTATTAACTTCGTATCTATGGCGATGCCTTTCAACTACCTTATCTGAACCATAAATTTTTTGAGAATGAGTACCCTTTACTAGCTCACACTCTTGACCACCGAGCCTCATAGTTCCGCCTAAGTGTGACTCTGAATCACGTTTTTGAGTTTCTCCATTTTCATCTTGCCACTCAGTAATAAGTCCTATAACAGGATAATCTGTGTTTTCATCAAATTCTGTACTGTTTGCTCCGTCCATTTGCGCCATATTTCTAGCAAACTCAATTACAGCAACTTGCAGGCCTAAGCAAATTCCTAAGAAAGGAATATTATTTTCACGAGCAAATTGAACTGCTTTAATCTTTCCTTCTATACCGCGTAATCCAAAGCCACCAGGCACCAATACTGCGCTCATTTTACTTAAGGCGCCAGCACCATTTTTTTCGATCTCTTCAGAATCAAAATAATGAATATTTACTTTGGTTTGGGTATGGACTCCAGCATGAATTAGCGCTTCTGATAGAGATTTATAAGACTCTGTTAAATCCATGTATTTTCCAACCATCGCAACATCAACACTATGGTTAGGTCTTTCTAGTCTAGAAACAACATTCTTCCATTCTGATAAATCTGCTGGACCACATTTAAGTCCTAATTTTGATACAACAACGTCATCAAGACCCTGCTCATGAAGGTCTTCAGGAACCTTATAAATGGTGTCTTTATCCAAAGACATGAAAACTGAATTTTCAGCAACATTTGTAAATAAGGCAATTTTTTTACGATCTGAATCTTCAAGTGGGTATTCTGATCTACAAATAAGGATGTCTGGTTGTATTCCAATCCCACGAAGCTCTTTTACAGAGTGCTGAGTTGGTTTAGTCTTTAGCTCACCTGCTACTTTAATATAAGGAAGAAGCGTTAAATGGATGAATAAGGTATTCTCACGACCAAGTTCTAAGCTCATCTGCCGAATTGCTTCTAAAAATGGAAGAGACTCAATATCGCCTGCCGTACCGCCAATTTCTACAAGAGCTACATCAGCATCTTCAACACCTTCCTTCATTAATTTTTTTATTTCATCAGTAATATGAGGAATGATTTGAACCGTTGCGCCAAGATAATCACCTCTTCTCTCTCGCTCTATAACATTTTGATAAACTCTTCCAGCTGTAAAGTTATTCTTTTTCCCAAGTTGAGTTCGAACAAATCGCTCATAGTGACCTAAGTCTAGATCAGTTTCAGCACCATCATTGGTAACAAAAACCTCACCATGTTGAAATGGACTCATTGTTCCAGGATCAACATTTATGTAAGGATCTAATTTAAGAAGAGTAACGTTAAGGCCTCGTGTTTCTAGAATTGAAGCCAGGGAAGCGGAGGCTATCCCCTTGCCTAAAGAAGAAACAACACCACCAGTTATAAAGATGTATTTTGTCATGTAAAACTAACAAAGTTTGAAATAGTTATGATACACAAAATTAGGTAGAATATGGGCACATCCAAACAAACAAATCACGATGGGTTATAGACAATTTGTAAAGAGACTGTTTCCATATTTAAAAGATCACATTGGAAAACTTGTCTTTACTTCAATAATGATGGTTTTTGCTACGGTATTGGAGACTTCAATACCTGAGATTACGGGCCAAATAGTTGATACATTATTCTCTTCTAATCGTTCTAGTGATGCTGCGTTTTCATACTCATTAATTCTATTCACTGTTATAGCAATCAGCTCTATATTCGCCTTGATATCAATTAGCGCAAGCTCTTGGATTTCTAACAAAGTAATATTAGACTTGAGAGTTAATATGTTTGAAAAACTTCTTAAACTTCCAAAGACTTACTTTGATAACAATACAACAGGAGAAACACTCTCTAAGTTAACCTTTGATGTTGAGCAAATCTCTGCTGCAGCATCAACTATTTGGCTAGAATTTATAAAGTCTTCATTTACTGTTGTAATATTAACAGCATACCTATTTTACAAAAATTCTCTACTAAGCCTTACTCTTCTAATCCTCCTTCCACTAGTGTATTTCGCAGTAAAGCTATCTACCGCTAGAATCAGAAAAGGTTCAAAAAAAGTTCAAGAATCAATGGGGAAAATGACACATCTTCTTGATGAAAATATTTCAGGGAATGACCTAATAAAAATATATAACGCCCAAGCTAGTGAGCAAAATAAATTTTTTAATATTATTAATACAATTCGCCAGCAAAGATTTAAAGTTGATATGGCCAGTGGTCTTAATACTTCGATAGTAAACGCTTTAATTGGACTAGCTTTAGGCTGTGTTGTTTATTTATCATCCACTTACCTAATCATGAGTGCAGGTGATTTTTTAGCTTACTTTACTGCAATGGGTATGCTAATTAAACCTGCCAAGACTCTTATAAATATTAACAAACCTTTACAACAAGCAATGATAGCTGGAGTAAGTGTTTTTAATTTAATTGATGAAAAACCTGAGGCTAATTTTGGTAGTAAAAAAATGGATCAAGCAACTGGAGATATTTATTTTGATAATGTAAGTTTCTCTTATGACAACAATAAGCCTTCATTGAAAAATATCACTTTAAGTATTAAGCAAGGTGAGACAGTTGCACTCGTTGGCTCCACAGGAAGTGGAAAGACAACTTTGGTTAATCTATTAACTCGCTTTTATAACCCGACAGAAGGCAAAATTGCTATAAATAATGAAAATATAAATAGCTTTGATTTAGAATCTTTCAGATCAAATTTTTCTTTTGTCGATCAGAATGTACGACTATTTAATGACACTATTAGTGGTAATATTGCCTTTGGACAGAAAGATAAGATGCCTATGGATTCAATTATTAATGCAGCGAATGTATCCAATTCAATAGAGTTCATTGAAAAACTAGATAATAAATTTGACTCTGACATAGGTGAAGATGGCGTAACCCTATCAGGCGGTCAGCGCCAAAGACTTTCCATTGCTAGGGCAATTGCAAAAGATAGTGCTATTTTAATTCTTGATGAGGCAACCTCAGCGCTCGACTCTGCAACTGAAAAACTTGTTCAGTCAGCAATCACTAAAATGCAGAAAGGACGAACCACAATCATTATTGCTCATCGATTAAGCACAATTCAAAATGCAGATCGTATTATCGTTTTAAAGGAGGGTGAGATTATTGAGCAAGGCTCTCATAAAGACCTTATTAAAGCCTCTGGGGAATACGCAAAACTTAACCAGCAGCAAATTTAATAAATTAACTTTACTTATCTTTTATCCGATGTAGTGCGTCTGATGAATCTCTTCTATGAGATTAATTAATGGAGGGGATTTTAACGGATTAAACCACATTAGCAATGTGATCTAGAAAAGCGTCCATATTCTATTACTATCGAGCTCATCTCTGCACTGAGAAAGCTGAGTCTTGTAGGTGTTAGATTTACTTTCAACTTTTTTTGCGATATCAATCAGCCAGGCTTTACTTTCATAGCTTTTCTTATTAAAGCCGCCATGTCCCTCATGGTATGCAAGATACTGTCGATATGCGTCTGTTTTACTGATCTTAGAGCGTAATGAAGACTGATTAGCATACCAGCCAACAAAATCAATCGCATCAGCAAAATCATCTCTTTTAGCAGTCTTGTTGCCAGTTTTAAGTTGATACCAGTCCCAAGTCGCTTTTTTAGCCTGGGTATAGCCAAATGAATCTGTTGGCCTTGCGCCAGGTATGATTCCAAAAATTTTATTTCGTGGTGGCTTTGCTTTTGAAGCAAAGCGAGACTCTTGATGAATGATTGCCATCTGCAAATGCATCGGCACTTTCCATTTCTCCTCACTGAGCTTAGCTGCTCGATACCAGCTCACCTTCTCATCAAGCAAATTACAGATGTTAGTAACTTCTCTAGCAGGCGTTGAAAAACACCCAGAAACAGAAATTACAACTAACAAACTTAGGACAAACAGTTTTTTCATTTAAGCAATAAAAACAAAGTAAGCAATAATCAACTGAAAAACCAATAAGACACCAAACATTGCTTTAATATCATTATCAGTTAAAGGCTCTGACTCTTGAGCAACCTTCTCTAACTTGACATCAATAGCAACTAAACCTTTATCAGAGTTTTCAACTTTAAATTTAACTCTCGTATCACTTCTTAAACGTGATTTATTAAAAACATTTTTCTGGTGAACGAAATACTTTTCATTATCGTCTCCCGTAATAAATCCATAACCTTTTGTACCAAATTGGGCGACTATGCCCGTCATTTTTTTAGCCATTACATTCTCACTTTTTGCAGACAATATACTGCTTTTTCAACAAAATCTACTCCTTGAAGTAGGAACATTGGCTCATTTTCAATATCACTAATATTTTGAAGTTCTTGACATTGAAACGAACCACCATAAAGTGAGTCAACCTCCAACTTACTTACAGCATAAGGCGGGCCAACCCATTGATGTTGAGGATAGTTTAAAGTTAACAATAACACCCTGACATCATTTAATATTATATCATTTAAATGATTAACATATTTCTGTCTTAACGCCTTATCTAAGGCAATAAGTGATGCACGATCATAAACTGCTTTAACGTCAACTAAGTGGTTTGCTTTTAACGTGAAAAAATCACCACAGAATATTTGAATTCCATCACCCTCATAAAGCATTAAATCATCAACTTTGGCAACAGAATATTCTAATTTATTCTCCCTAAAAAACTGCTCAACAGCAATCTCACTCATTTCTACACCAACAACTCTGAGACCTCTTTTTAATAGATAGAACATGTCAACACTCTTACCACAAAGTGGCACAAAAATCTTATCACCATCGACTAAGTTGAGCTTTGAAAAATAATCAATCAAATTCTGGTTAACTTGGTCTGCGTGCCAACCGATTTTATTGCTCTCCCATCTACTGTGCCAGTCTGTCATATTTATTCCTTGATATAATAGAGAGTCATATTAGTTAATCATCAAACATTATGACCCATTTTAAAAGTGGCTGGTCAGATTATTTAAATCCTGAAAAAGAAAAGCAATATTTCATTGCTTTAGATTCTTATCTTCAATCAAAAATGAATTTAAATATCTACCCGCCCAAAGACTCTTGGTTCAAAGCACTGGAGTATTCAAGCTTTGAAAAAACCAAAGTAATCATACTAGGACAAGACCCTTATCATGGAGAAGGTCAGGCAGAAGGCTTAAGCTTTTCAGTTCCAAAAGGTATTGTTATTCCGCCGTCACTTAGAAATATCTTTAAGGAGCTTCAAAGTGATGATGTAGGCTTCTCTAAACCTGAGCATGGAAGTTTAGTTTCGTGGGCTAACCAAGGGGTACTTCTTCTTAATAGTGTTCTTACAGTCGAGAAAAATAGCCCTGCTTCGCATGCCAACCAGGGCTGGGAAAACTTTACAGACAAAGTTATTCAAATTTTAAGTAGTCATAAAAATAATTTAGTGTTTATTTTATGGGGCGCTTATGCAAACAAGAAATCTGAATTAATTGACAGCAATAAACATCTGATACTTAGCGCCCCTCACCCTTCTCCCTTTTCAGCTTATAAAGGCTTCTTTGGCTCTAAGCATTTCTCTAAAACAAACAATTACCTTAAATCAACGGATCAAGAAGCTATTGACTGGAGCATTGGCCCATGAAGCTAATGATTGATGATGCAGTATGGGGTTATAAAGAAATCTTCTCTGGTTTTGGTGAAATTACCGCCCTTCCAGGTAGGCTAATTACCCGAGAGAGTTTATTAGATTGCGAGATACTTATTGTCAGATCAAGAACCAAAGTAAACAAACAGCTCCTTGACGGAACTAAAGTCAGATTTGTTGGCTCGACAGTAGCTGGGCTTGATCATGTTGATGAAAATTATTTAAAAGAAAATGCTATTTCATTTGTATCTGCCCAGGGCTGTAATGCCAATGCAGTAACTGAGTATGTCATTAGTGCTCTTTCTAATCTAGCGAATGATCATAACTTTGATTTATCAACTAAAACGCTTGGAATAATTGGTGTTGGAAATGTTGGTTCTAGGCTAGACTTTAAAGCAAATCAACTTGGGATAACGACTCTTCTTAATGACCCCATCCGAGAAGCTAATGAAGGAAAAAATAAGTTTGTTGACCTTGATGTTGCGCTAAGTGCTGATATTGTAACTTTCCATACACCTCTAACA
>OJIH01000042.1_pt1 | contig 19217 bp, 20 predicted proteins | sample 1595351 | NCBI WGS metagenome assembly OJIH01 (sample SAMN05416697, study PRJEB24817) | seawater metagenome | isolation source: Sea water | place: Canada:Atlantic | collected 2013-07
GATGTGTATAAGAGACAGGGACACCGTAATCGTCGTCAGGAAGGTATTCCATTACTTGAGAGAAAATTTTTTAATAGTCTCAAAAGTATTTATTCTAAAGAGCACAGTGACAGGATCTACTCATTGTGTCTTGATAAAGAGAAAACTGAACAAACACCTGTCAACGAGTTTATGGACATGTTTGTTCTTAAAGATTAAGGAGCTATTAAAGTTTTTTAGTTTTCATCTATTTAATTAGAAATAAAGAAGGAGTTGTAATGTCAAAAATTCATTGGTTAGGTGCTGGTTTGTCAGCAATACCAGGGCTAAAAATGCTTATTGAAAATGACCATTCAGTTATTGTTTATAATCGAACAGTCAAAAAAGCAAGTGATGCTTTATTAGGTGTTAAGGGTAATTATCAGATTGTAGAATTTTCTCTTGAGGCCATTAAGAAAAATGCTACAGCTGGAGACGTTATAGTTTCAATGCTTCCTGGTAATTTCCATGTTCCTGTTGCAGAACTGAGTCTATCACTTGGAGCTCATTTTGTCTCAAGCTCCTATATTTCAGATGAGATGAGGATGCTTCATGAAGAATCACTAAAAAAGAATTTATGCCTTGTTAATGAGGTTGGTCTTGATCCAGGAATAGACCATAGTATGTCTCATGCACTCGTTGAAGATTATAAGAATTCAAAGGTTTTTTCTACTGAAAATACACATTCTTTTTTGAGTTATTGTGGAGGTTTAAGTGACGTTCCTAATGATTTTTGTTATAAATTCAGCTGGTCTCCATTAGGTGTCTTAAAAGCCTTAATGTCAACTTCTGTTAGTATTCGTGACAGCCAAGTCTATACTGTATATAAGCCATGGGAGGCTGTTGAGCTATATCCTCTTCCAATGCCTTGGGGTGAGGATGAATTTGAAGTTTATCCTAATCGCGATTCCATTCCATTTATCGAGCAGTACCAAATGAACGAGGGATTGAAGATAGATCAGTTTGTTCGAGGAACTCTAAGATATAAAGGCTGGAAAGATGCTTGGTCTGATATTTTTTCTGAGGTAGATACGCTTGACCCTGAAATTGCAGAGGATCGTCTAAAGGCTATCAGTGATGATTTATGGAATAAATACTCCTATAGAAATGAAGAAGTTGATCGTGTGATTTTAACTGTTGAATTAAAGGTTAAAAATGACTCAGAGGTTGTTTGGCATAAGCAGTTTTTACTTGATACGCTTGGAAATAACAAAGGAAGCGCAATGGCCCAATTAGTCTCTTGCTCAGTTGCTTTGGCTGTTGAAGCCGTTCTTAATAAAGAGATACCCTCAGGCGTAACAGCGGCTCCTCACCAAAGTAATTTAGTAAAAAGGTGGCTAAATCAAGCTTCTGAAATAAGTGATCACTTTATTTTAATTGATCATTTAAGTTAGTAGTAAAGTTAGATTATTTCTATGGCTCAAGCTAATCCTATTTTTGATAATGAAACAAAAGGTTGGGTAGATTTAGTTCCTGCTAGGCAATCTCAGCCTAAATTAACTTCTAACCTTGAAGCTAAATGGCTTGTCATAGGTGCCGGCTTTACAGGTCTTTCTTGTGCAAGAAGGCTAGCAGAGATTAACCCTAAAGATCAAATTATCTTGCTTGATGCAAGAGAGCTGGGCCAGAATGCTTCTGGTAGAAATTCTGGTTATGCTGTTGCGCATAGCCATTTTTCAGGCCCCTATCAAGAGTCACAACTTGAAAAATACCAAAGAGTAGATCGAATTAATCAAGTAGGCCTTAATTCTCTTCGTACATTAGTAAAAGATAACAGTATCAATTGTGACTGGATAGAATCAGGTATTTATCATACTGCAGCAGATAACAACTCTGAAATTGAGTGTGATCATTTTATTAACTATCTTAAAAAACGTGACATTAGACACACTCCTCTTTCTAAACAGGAAATTCATAATCGTCTAGGAACGAGTTGGTATAAGAAGGGCGTTAAAGTTGAAAATGGTGCATTAATGCAGCCCGCTAAATTAGTTTTTGGATTGGCTAAAAATCTTCCAAGTAATGTTGAGCTTTATGAAAATACACCAGTATTAAGGATGACATTGGGTAAGGCTGTTAAGGTCATGGTTCCAGATGCAATAATTACCGCTGAACAAGTCATAATGGCTTGTAATTATGAAACCTTTGAGGGTGCAAAGCCTAAACAAAGGGCAGTTGGAGTAACGCTTTCTGGAAGTATTACTCGTGCCTTAACCAAGGATGAGATTAATACCCTGGGAAGTGAATCATCATGGGGAATACTGTCGCTTCATAGTGGCGGGGCTACTATCAGATTAACGGATGATGGCCGAATTGCAATAAGAAACACAGCTGAATATAACAATCACCACCTATTAACTGATAAGCAATTAATTAACCGACAACAGATTCATCGACAAGCATTTAATAATAGGTTTCCACAGTTAAGTCATGTTCCATTTGAGTTCTTATATTCAGGCGTTGAAGGTGTGAGCGCTAATAAAACTAATATCTTTGAGAGATTTTCAGATAACCTCTATTATGCAGGCTGTTTCAATGGTTCTGGAATTACTAAAGGAACTGCATTTGGTATTGGAATAGCTGAGTATGCATGCGGAAAAAAATCTGCTATTGTTAATGATTGTCTTGCTCTTGAGAAAGCTAAATGGCTTCCACCAAAACCATTTTTAGATCTTGGCGCATGGTTTACAACTAAGCAGCGCTTTAAAGGGGTTGGAAGAGATAGATAGAAGATAATCTAAATGCTAATCAAAGTAAATGACTTGCAGTAGCGCCAAATTCAATAAAGCCTGCCTTGATTTTAGAAAAAGGTTCTTGATAATAATCCAAAGGATCAACTGGCAAAGAGGTTTCATCACCACTAATAAGGCATTCACTTACTGCCTTACCAAAATAAGTCCCAGGTCCAATTCCTCTGCCTGAATAGCCAAAAACTGAGTAAGCATTACTACCTAGCCTTAGAATTTTAGGAATATGATCACCTGTCATGGCAATGCGTCCATGCCAGCAAAATTCAATATCAATATTTTTAAGATGTGGAAAGAGACTCTCAATTTTTCTCCTTGCCCAGTTAGTGTGAATCTTGGAGGCGCTATGACCAAGGTTTCCGATCCCACCAATAATAAGTCTATTGTCAGCATCGAGTCGAAAAGAAGACATTACACTAGCAGTATCCCAGCAACCTTCACCATTGGGTAAAACTGACTTTACTAGATCTGAAGGTAGAGATTTAGTTGCGACTTGAAAATACTGTACAGAAGTGTATTTGGATGGATTTAGGCCTTCAATTGGTTTTTGATAGGCATTTGTAGCAATTAAAAGCATTTTTGCCTTAATGGTGCCCTCAGCTGTCTTGATTAGCCAATCATTATTGATTGATTGAATGTTAGTTGCTATAGTTGACTCATAGATATTTACGCCATAAGATTTAGCAGCTCTTGCCAGGCCAAGACAATAATCTAGAGGGTTAATAATTCCAGCTTTTTTATTAAAAAGAGAGCCAAAAAACTTTGAAGAGCCTATTCTTTGCTGAGTCTGCTGTCTATCAAAAAGCTCTAACTCAGCACCACGTTCAGATAGCTGTTTAAATCTCAGTTGAATATCTTTTAATCCTTTTTCAGAGTGGGCGCAGTGAAGCGTTCCTGAGCGATTAGCGCTGCAATTAATTTCATAGTTATCAATAAGACTAAATACTAAATCAGGCGCTGTTGCTAAAGCCTTATTAAGCTTAACTCCTGCTTCTAATCCAAGGATACTTTCGACCTTTTCAGGAGGCATCCATAAGCCTGCATTAACTAAGCCAACATTCCTTCCCGAGCCGCCATAGCCAATCTTTTGATCAATAAGGGTAACTGATAGCCCATTCTTTGCTGCAGATAGGGCCGCTGAACAGCCAGTAAAGCCGCCACCAATAATCACTAAATCTGTTGTAATTGATTTTTTAAGATTACTGAAAGTAATTTTTTCTTTAGAATTGTCTTGCCAAAGATTTTTTTGATGCATTTTTAAAATAATTCTTAACTATTGAGCAACATATTAAACAAAAAAGACGCCCAAAGGCGCCTTTAATTTGAGATTAATGATGCTTATGGAAGAAGTGTTGCACCAGTTTCCATGCGTATGACTTGACCATCCTTTATTTGCATAAAGGCTAGAACTGATTCTTTAGTTCCGTCAGGGAAGCTCATTACGCCATGGGTAACCATAGCCTCATCATTTTCATAAAGGCAGCGTGAGTCATGGGTTACAAAATCATCACTATTCATCATAAATGTAAACATTTCCATGGTTTTTTCTTTATCCATAGTTGAGTTGTCTAGGTGCATGATAAATTGAAAATCTTCATGCATAGTTGCTGCATAAGCCTCCATATCTTTTGCTTCTTGTGCAGCTTCTTGTGTTTTAAATATTGACATATTGCCTCCTAAATTTAAATTATTTCTTATTATAAATAATAATCATTATCATTATCATTATCGTATGTTACCTGCTTTATTTAATAAGCAACTATTTTTTATACCCAGAAGTAAATAATGATTACTATTAAAGGAATTAAAGGCCTAATAGCATTCTTAATATGATGATCAGCACCATCAAACGTTGGCCAAACTTTTAAAAATAGACCCATATTCCAAATAAATGCAAAGGTACAGAAAAACCCCATTGCAACTAATAATGTTGGTGTATCAGTTCTTTCAAAAATACCAATTTGGAAAAACGTTACAATAAGCATTGCAACCGTTCCACCCATTAGAAATCCTGCTGGCTTAAGCGCATACGGTACTTGTGGCGAGTCCAGACGAAGATCTATTGCAAACTTTTTTGAGTTAAAAGTTAGTTGAAAGGCAAAAAAACCACCAAACAATATTAAAAAAATGTGACAAATAGTTTGAATATCCATATTAATTCCCCTTAAAGTTAATTGAACGCTTGAGTAATTTCAAGCCTCATAATAAGTATACTTATTTTTTTTATTATTTTAATTACTAATCAATCGAGTGAAAAATATGGATATATCTAAAATACAAAACCAGCTTAAAAAATTTGCAATTGAAAGGGATTGGGAGCAGTTTCATACCCCCAAAAATTTATCTATGGCTCTTAGTGTTGAGGCTTCAGAGCTTGTTGAGATTTTTCAATGGCTAAAGCCAGAAGAATCTAATTCTCCTAATCAAAAGCAGATTCAAGAAATTAATAGTGAGGTGGCAGATATTGCGATGTATCTTCTGCGTTTTTGCAGTATCTTAGAAATTGATATTGAAGAAGCAATTAAGAATAAATTAGAGAAAAATGCTGAAAAATATCCAGTTAATTTATCAAAGGGCAATGCTCAGAAATACAATCAACGAGAAGATTAGTTATATTTCAACCTTATAACATTCGTATGGCTTGCCAGTTGAAGGCTGAAGATTAATATAATCATTAGACAGGACAATAATCTCTTCAGATCTTTTATCGTTAAGAGTAAATTGTTCTTCCATATTAAAATACTCATCAAGCCATGGATGGTTCCTATTAACAACTTTAATAGAATCAATCATACTGACTAAGCTTTGATCATTAATTTCCCATACTCCAGTTCCAAGGGCACTATAATTCACTTTAACTGTATTCTCTTCGATTGGAAAGTCAACAATTAGTTGACCAAAACTATTCCAGGTACCATCTTTCTTATATCTTATAAATTCCAAAGCGGTATACCCAGGCCAAGTATCTTTACAAATCCAGTTACCAAGAATTTCAGTTTCATAAAAACGAGGAGACATTGCTGCTGAAGCAGAGGTGTTTAAAACTAGAGCTGCAAGAATGGTCAGTAAGTATTTCATAATGCGCAGTTTAGATTAGTTTTTGACAAGCCTATGTGAATTATTGATGAATTTTAGAAGAATTTATCATTTTATTTTTATGTTCATCAGCCATCTTTACAATTTTATTGCTAACAGTTTCTTGAAAAATAAATGGCAAAATAGAGTGAATGAGCGCAATAATTAAAAGCCCTAAAAGTGTAAGGCAATATTTCCATGCCCCCCAGAGATGTTGAAAGTAGTTATATCCAAACTCATTGGGGTGTTTAGTAAAAATATTATTCATATAAGTATTATCGAAGTTTATTTAATTTATTAAGTATAAAGAATTGGAGTAACAAGGTTAAATTTTTTAAATATTTGTAATAAAATAAAATTTTTTGAATAAATTACTATCCACATATAGGATAAGAATAATGCCTAAAGTTTTAACAAAAAAACAGATTGAGCAGTATCATGATGAAGGTTTTATATCTCCAATAAGAGTTATTTCTGAAAAAGATGCCTTATCTATTAAAATTCAACTTGAAGAAGTAGAGGCGCAATACCCTGAAGAAATTAATTCAGAGAGTCGCAATAATTTACATCTCTCATTTGCTTTTTTAGATGCGCTCGCCCATAACACAACCATAGTAGACGCAATAGAAGATCTTATTGGCCCTGATATTGCTCTTTGGGCGTCGGTTATGTTTATTAAAGAGCCCTCCTCTAAACAGTATGTTAGTTGGCATCAAGATGCAACTTATATGGGCCTTGATAGCTTTGATTTTCCAACACCATGGATTGCGCTAAGTCCTAGCAACCTAGAGACAGGCTGTATGTCGATGATCTCAGGTAGCCATAAATCAGCAATACAAAAACATGAGGATACTTATGCAGATAACAATATCCTAACAAGGGGCCAAGCTATTAAAAATGTGGATCAAAGTAAGACCGTTGATCTAATATTGAAGCCAGGTGAAATGTCGATTCACCATGGAGCTATCATCCATGGATCACAGCCTAATAATAGCAATCAAAGAAGGATTGGTTTTTCACTTCAATCGTATGTACCGCCATCAATAAAGCAGGTAGTTGGAAGGAATATATGGACTCATATTAGAGGACGAAAGAGGCAAGATATGAATAGTATTGAGCTAGATCGCCCAAGATACAATATGGATCCTTTAACAGTCAATCAGCGAAGAGTTGCTGAAGAAAACTTATCTGAAATACTTTATAAGGGCGCGAAGATTAAGCGTAACTACTAAATATAGTTTTCTAGCCAGCTAAGAATTTTTTTAACTCCACTATTCGTCTGAGACGAGCTCAAAATATCTCCAAGAACGCCATGCTGTGATGAGTCATCAGTATTTGTAAGTATTGGATTGTGAATAGAGACATTATTACCCATTTTAGAAATTATTTTACGAGTTGCTTTTGCTGATACGACTTGATCATCATCTGAAAAATAAAATAATACTGGTTGTTTAATCTTAATATGCTTAACTTTATAGGCTGCAACAACTGAGTCCTTTACTGCAAATAATGCTTTTATAGGATAGCTTGTCGTCCAACATCTTGCATGATCTGCATTTCTTGGGACGAAGGAGTATTCTTTTCCAAAAATGAAGGGGATAAACCACTTAGCACCAGGAATTTTAAGAAGTTGTCCAAAAAAAGATTTTGGTCCAAAATTAGGGGATACATAAATAATTGCTAAAGCATTTTCTGTATATTGAAGATTGGCATGGATTAATGAACAACCTGTAGAACAACCAATTAAGATAAGACTATCCCCAATTGCATTACCAATATCAATAGCTTCTTTCGTATCTATCATCCAATCATCAAAGGTAGCCTCAGCTAAGGCTTCACCATCTAGACCATGCCCTCTAAGCCTTGTAAAAAAAATATTCGCATTGAGCTCTTTGCCAAGCATTTCAATAACTGGATCAAGCTCTGCTCTGGTTGCTGAAAAGCCATGAATAAATATAAGACTAATTTTTGTCTTCACTTTATTTTGATTTGCCCAAATAATCTTTTTTTCAGTATCTGGACGGATATTTAGAATCTCATTTTCACTATCTTCGATGAGCTTATCTAAAGAATTAATATTGATCATTTACTTAACTTACTTTTTTAGATGGATGAATTATATCTCGAAATATATAAAAATCTTGCAATTAATTTTGTATACATAAAGATTACTTTTATTAATACATAAAGTATACAAAAAGTGTATACTTCATATTAGTTAGTAAATTAATAAATCTTTAGATGGGCAAATACGTAACAAAAAATCAAAAAGAGGATGAAAAGAGAGTGGTTAGCGTAAGAATTCGCAGACCTATTTTTGAGGCGTTTAAAGGAGCTGCAACTGCTGCAGAACAGTTTGGATATAGCATGACTCTTTCAGGCGTATTTGAAACAGCTATGGAAGATGCAATTTCTGAGTTTAAAGATATTAGTGGTGTTGATTATCAAGATCTCACTTCATCAAAGCTAAGTAAGAAATGGGATAGCAGGTACAAGGCTTCCTTAAAAAATTCTAAAGGAAAGCTCAAAAAGCGTGGTACGTAAATTAACTTTAATTAGGAGTGATAGTCAATGTCAGAAAGTAGTGTGATTGATAAATTAAAAGATTTAAGAAAAGATTTAGATAAAGAATCTAAATTTCTTCAAGAACAAATGGAGCTTCCATTAAATGGAGATGAGGTGAAAAATTCTCGGTCAGATAATAATTCTATGCAGCTTAATAAGGGAATTATGTTCTCTAAATGGGTCAGAAAATTAACGACACAATTTGAGTCGGTTGATCCATTTTATAAATAAATTATAGTTACAAGTTAATTTGTTTCCTTGGCCAGTTCCAACTAATAAGTGTGCTGGCAACCCCAGACATGATTAACAAACCTCCCAATATCATTGAGGAAGTTAATTTTTCATCAAGAAGAACTATTCCCGCAATAATTGAGGTAATTGGAAGTAGCATCAAAAAAGGCGATACTTTGCTTACATCCACACTGCTCAATAAGTGATACCAAACGCTATAACCTAATACAGTCATAATCAATGCTAAGTATAGAATAATTGACCAGTCAATGAAGCTAGCAGTTGTTATTGCAAGCCACTGTCCATCTTCAATTAGTAAAGATGCTACAAACATTTGTGGGGTAGCCATGATTGCAACCCAGGCTAATATGGTAATTCCTGAGAGGTCTTTAAGTCGGCTAATCATTATCTGTGCAACCGCCCATACAGCAGAGCCTGCAATTAATAATATAACGCTGTCAAGGTGACCATCTAGTCTGGGCTCTCCTGCAATTATCAGGACGCCAATAAAAGCAAGCCCCATTCCTAATGCCCTAGTAATACCAAGCTTTTCCTTTAATAGAAATGCCCCCATAATTGCTAAAATTGGACCTTCAAGCTGAACTAGGATTGCTGCAGTAGAGGCATCAATACCTTTGAGGCCATTGTAGGTAAGACCATATTGAATAGTTGAGCCAATAAGTGCAACAACAAAAATTTCACGCATATGACCCCATGGTGGCTTTGTAAACCAAACAAGAATTAAACCTGCAATACCAAAGCGAATTGTCATGATAAGGAGAGCTGGAAACTGCTCCATTCCAATTTTGGCTAGAGTAAACCCTAAGCCCCAGGTAATAGGAACAATAAGAGCTAATAAGATTTGCTTAGAGTTCATTTTGATTTATACAAAAAAAAGGAGGTCAATTATGACCTCCTTTTAATAACTAAAAGATTTTATTTTATTTATCTAGATTTCATAAAAAAGCCAATTGCAAAAAGAGCCGTTATCACAGTGCTAATCCAGTCCATAGCTGCCCCAGGAGCTGATTGAGAAATCAGTATTTGATACAATTGAAGGAGTGTAAATAAAACCGCTATAAGAACTAAAGATTTTGCAGCAGTTTTAAGCTGTCCTTCACTTGTCCAATTTGGTAAGCCAAAAGAAAGAATGGCAATTCCTATCATTGCAGTTCCAGCAGCTTGGGCTAATGCAATAAGACCAACAGATGGCGCCCATCCATACATTGCAAACATCATGTTTGGCAGAAAAATTAATTGTATACCCCAAAGCAGACCAAAAGCTGCATTAAGCCTAAAAATTAAAGATAAACTCATATTTATTTCCCCTTTATTTAAAAAATAACGCTAAAACTTATTTGTAAAGCTCTAATAACGCTAGATAAAATTCTACCAGAAAGATACGTATGCATTAAAAGGATATAATTCAAATAGGTTTATGTTATTCCTCCAAAGGATATGGTTTTTGTAAGAGTTGGAGTAGGACCAAATTAGTGGAATGAGCAGTTACTTTTTAGCGCTATTTTAGATGCAATTAACTAACAATTGATTTGCCATTACTTGCCTCAGGAGTAAAGTCATAAAAGTCCTGAAATGGATAGATATTTCTATTTCTTTGCTTATTGGGAATAGAGCTTAAGTCTTGATTTACAGCGCCATCAGACAAAACCATAAATGAAGGCACTGAAAGATTTTCAAGGTCTGGTGAAAGATACCCAGATTTAACAATGAGTAACTGGAAGCTACGTAGATTTATTTTTAAATCATTAAAATCTTTAAGCTTATGAAATGGCCTTCTCAGCTTGGTTACCACAATTGTTGTTTTATTTACTTTAACTATTGCGCATTGATTTTGAAAATAGACGCTATCAGCAGTAAGTATTAATGAAGGTCCACCCCCACCAAATGTCCCGCCAATAGTAAATTGTTTTCCTTTTTTTAGTTCATCATAGGCTGATTTTGATGCAATACCTGCAATCAAAGTTTCTTTTGAATCAGCTTCTAAGATTACTTTTAGAATATCAGCTCTATCTCCAACTCCTCCTGCAGTAGGATTATCACCACTATCTGCGATTATTGAAAAATCATCCTGACAAAACTCAAGAGCGCTATGAATATCTCCTGACTTCATGCCATAGTTTAGTTTTTTTCGATTGTCCCAGTAGAGATTAGCAATACTTTTACAGATGATAGCGCCAGATTTCTCATTAGTGCAAGTCACAATAGAAGAAGCTGTGGCTCTTTTAGTATCTGCCCAAACGTAACCAATCATTAAGTTGCAGTCGAGGATATTAGATTCTTGATTATAAAGATCAAGACTTTCATAGATTGATTGGCAGGGCTCTACAAATGTTGAAGACATTTCTCCTGAGACTAAAACTGGTATTGCTGACCAGAGAACATAGGGCCTATAGTTTTCATTAAGGGCCTTACAAAGCATCATTGATGACCGCTGATAAGTTTCTTTGACATCAATATGAGGAGCAGTTTTAAAAGCTGCAAAAGCATCTATATTACTAATAATTTGATTGGTCATCTGACCATGCAAATCAAAGCTTACTGAAATGATGCATTTTGGCCCAACTTCTTTGCGAACTGACGCAATCCACTCTCCTTCTGGGTCCTCAATACCATCAACATACATTGCACCATGCATTAATAGAAGAACCCCATCTAGATCTCCTAGAGAGTGAATATCCTCAATGAATTGATATTTTATTTGAGTAAAGTATTCTCTATCAATAGGGCCGCCAGGAACTGACTTGTTAAAGAATAGTGGATAAGGCTTTATGTCAAATTCACTAAAGGGAAAATCAATAAGGTCAAGCAATGCTTGACCTTGGATACTTTGAAAGTCGTCTTTCTTTTGATATAGGGGTGAATAACTACTGCACTCTGTGCTAATTCCACCAATGGCAATTTTTTTTAAAGCCATTCAATATCAAACTATCTAATTAACTCCAGCCAGTAACTACTTTGACTTCAATGAACTCTTTAAGTCCAAGAGAGCCACCTTCACGCCCAATACCTGAGTGCTTATAGCCGCCAAATGGAGCGCCACTTGCAGAGCTTTTTCCATTAACTTCTACGATCCCAGACAGTAATTTTTTAGACACTCTTTTTGCTTTTTCTTGATCTTGAGTTTGAACGTAATTGGTAAGGCCATATGGCGTGTCATTTGCAATTTTAATTGCCTCTTCTTCAGTATCAAATGGAATCATGGAGAGGACGGGTCCAAAAATTTCAGTTCTTGCAACCGTCATTTGGTTATTAACATCAGCAAAGATAGTTGGCTTTACAAAGTAACCTGTCTCTAATCCCTCAGGCTTGCCAGTTCCTCCAGCGACCAAGGTTGCATTCTCATCAATTCCTGCCTGTATTAAGACTTGAATTTTATCAAATTGAAGTTGGGATACAACGGGACCTAGATGCTTTCCAGACTTTGAAGCAATATCAGTATTTGTAGAGATTGCAGTTTCTTTAGCAATCGCAACTGCCTGATCATAAACTGAGCGCTCAACGAGCATTCTAGTAGGAGCATTACAAGATTGACCCGTATTGTTGAAGCAGTGTCTTACGCCTCTCTTAACAGCTTTTTCGTCTGCATCTGCAAAAATAATATTAGCTCCTTTGCCTCCAAGCTCTAATCCAACTCTCTTAAAGTCGTCAGCAGCGTTATGAGAAATTAGTGCGCCAGCTCTTGTTGAGCCTGTGAAAGAAACCATATCAACATCAGGGTGAGAAGTCAGCTGACTTCCAACACCAATACCATCTCCATTAACAAGGTTAAATACTCCAGCAGGACATCCTGCTTCTTCAAGCATTTCAGCAAAAATCATTGAGTCTAAAGGAGCAAGCTCTGAAGGCTTTAAAACCATAGTACATCCAGCAGCAATTGCGGGTATAACTTTAAGAGCTACTTGGCTTATTGGCCAGTTCCATGGCGTAATTAGTGCGCAAACACCTTTTGGCTCATAAATTAATTGATTGTCTGAGTCATCAAGTTGTTCTTCAAACTCAAACTTTCTAAGTTGGTTAAGAAAATCTTCAATAGCACTTGTTCCTGAAGGCGCCTGTGATGCTTTAGAAAAGTCAATAGGTGCTCCCATTTCAATCGAAATGACTTCAGCCATGTCATCCATTCTTCTTTCATAGATTGCATAAAGTCTTTCAAGTAGTGCTATTCTATCTGCTTTTGTTGAGGCAGACCACATTGGTAGTGCTGCTCTTGCAGCTGCAATTGCAGCATCGGTATCACTTTGCGAGCCGAGAGAAATCACTGCACAAACTGTTTCGTCAGAAGGATTGATGACGTCAAAGTCATTCTTAGTTGACGGCTCAACCCATTGTCCATTGATATAGAATTTTCTTTTATCTAGCATAATGTATCTCCAATTAAGATTAGTAGAGGTTATCTTAAGAAATTTTTGATGTCAAGCAAAAATATGTAAGCAATTGTATGTTTAGATGCTTGCTAATTTCTCAACCGATAATTTAATGTTATCCATGCTGGTTGCAAAAGATAGCCTAACGTAACCTGGCGCTCCAAAGGCAGAACCTGGAACAACAGCCAAACTAAGTTTTTCAAGACAATAAGTTGAAAACTCAACGTCATCTTTAAGACCAATTCTTTCAATTAATCCTTGAACTTTAGGAAAAGAATAGAAGGCTCCACCAGATCTTGGGCACTCAATACCATCTATAGCATTCAAACTATCAACAAGAAACTCATGGCGACGCTCAAAAGCCTCAACCATCATTGTTATGAATGACTGATCGCCTGTAATTGCTTCAAGAGCAGCAGCTTGAGAAATTGAGCTTGGATTAGAGGTTGACTGTCCTTGAATTTTTTTCATTGCCTTAATTACTGTTTCAGGTCCAGCAGCATAACCAATTCTCCAGCCAGTCATTGCATAGGCTTTAGACACACCATTAAGAATTACAACTCTATCTTTAAGTTCTGGACACGCCATTGCAATATTTACGAAATCATCATCACCCCACCTTATATGCTCGTATATATCATCGCTTATAGTAAGAACTTGAGGGTATTTTTTCAAAACCTCACCAAGGGCTTTAATTTCTGATTCACTATAAACTGAGCCTGTTGGGTTAGAGGGGCTATTAAGAACAAAAAGTTTGGATTTATCCGTGATGCTAGCTTCTAATTGATCTGGAGTTATTTTAAAGTCTTGCTCTAAGCCAGCCTCAATAAAGACAGGAGTCGCATCAGCAAGAATAGCCATGTCAGGATATGAAACCCAGTAAGGAGTTGGTATGATTACTTCATCACCTTCGTTAAGGATTGCTTGACAGAGGTTATAAAAAACTTGTTTACCACCGCAAGAAACCATTACTTCATTTAAGGAATAATCTAATCCATTCTCTCTTTTAAATTTTTCACAGACTGCTTTTTTTAGTTCTGCAGTTCCGTCAGCTGGGGTATATCTTGTATCTCCAGAGCCAATTGCAGTAATAGCCGCTTTTTGAATATTTACAGGAGTATCAAAGTCTGGCTCACCCGATCCCATTGAAATTATTTGTATTCCTTGTGACTTTAATTCTTTGGCTTTATCGCTGACAGCCATAGTTGCAGAAGGTTTAACTTTTTGTACACGATTTGATAGGATAGTTGACATTTACTGTGCTCTTTAAATGGTTTAAAATTAAGGGTTTTATTTTAATCAAAAACTGCCAATAATGGCTAGAAAATTTCAACTGAAATCAAATTTTTCACCTAAGGGTGATCAGCCAAAAGCTATTCAAACGTTACTAGACGGAATTGAGGCTGGAGAGAAGTATCAAACGCTCGTTGGTGTCACGGGCTCAGGCAAAACATTTACTCTTGCAAATGTTATAGAGAAGAGTCAAAAACCGAGTCTGATTATGGCTCCAAATAAAACTTTAGCTGCTCAGCTTTATAGTGAAATGAAAGAATTCTTTCCTAACAATGCTGTTGAGTACTTTGTGTCTTATTATGATTATTACCAGCCAGAGGCCTATGTTCCTGCTTCAGACACATTTATTGAGAAAGATGCTTCAATAAATGAACAGATAGAGCAGATGAGACTTTCTGCTACCAAATCACTTCTTGAGCGCAAAGACGTAATAATTATTGCAAGTGTTTCCGCTATCTATGGTCTTGGAGATCCTGAAAGCTATATGAAAATGCTGCTTCATTTAACTGTTGGGGAGGTTGCAAAGCAAAGAGAAATTCTTGCGACATTGTCAAAGATGCAATATTCAAGAAATGACATTACATTAATCCGAGGTCATTTTAGAGTTAAGGGTGAGGTAATTGATATATTTCCAGCAGACTCTGAAGAGCGAGCAATTCGAATAGAGATGTTTGATGATGAGGTGGAAAGCCTTTCATGGTTTGATCCACTAACAGGAGAAAAACTAAAGTCTCTTCAAAGGGTTACTATTTATCCAAAGACACATTACGTTACCCCTAAATCAACCATATTAAATATCCTTGATGATATTAAGGTAGAGCTTGGCTTAAGGAAAAAAGAACTACTCTCTCAAAATAAATTAGTTGAAGATCAAAGACTTTCTCAAAGAGTAGCGCAGGATATGGAGATGATGAGAGAGCTAGGTTATTGCTCAGGTATTGAGAATTATTCCCGCTATTTATCTGGAAGAAAGCCGGGTGAGCCACCACCAACCCTGTTTGATTATATGCCCGAAGATTCTTTAATTATCTTAGATGAGTCCCACGTTACAGTGAGCCAAATAGGGGCAATGTACAATGGTGATAGGGCTAGAAAAACAACGCTCGTAGATTTTGGTTTTCGCCTGCCATCAGCTCTAGACAATAGACCACTTAGATTTGAAGAATTTTCTGAAAGATTAAACCAGTGTATTTTGGTTTCAGCAACTCCAGCAAAATTTGAATTAGAGATGTCAACTGTTATTGCTGAGCAAGTTGTCAGGCCAACCGGATTATTAGATCCAGGCATTGTTATTAAGCCCGTTGAAACTCAAGTTGATGATTTACTATCTGAAATTCATAAAAGGGTTGCCGTAAAGGAAAGGGTCTTAGTGACAACACTGACTAAGAAGATGTCAGAGCAGCTCAGTGACTACTTAAATGATCATAATGTAAAAGTAAGGTATCTTCATTCTGATATTGATACTGTTGAAAGGGTAGAAATCATTCGAGACTTACGTCTTGGTGTTTTTGATGTTTTAGTTGGGATAAATCTTTTAAGAGAAGGGTTAGATATTCCAGAGGTATCTCTAGTTGCAATTTTAGATGCAGATAAAGAAGGCTTTCTTCGCTCAGAGCGATCTTTAATACAAACGATGGGAAGGGCTGCTCGAAATATTAATGGAAGCGTTATCTTATATGCTGACAGGATTACGAACTCAATACAAAGAGCAATGGATGTTACATCTGCAAGAAGAGACAAGCAGGAAGCCTATAACAAAAAACATGGAATAATACCCATGGGCGTTGTGAAGCCGATTGTTGATATTTTAGATACAGACCTTTCAGCATCTGATATTGATGATTTAATATCTGAAACTATTCAAGTAAAATTATCTCCTGTTCAGCTCTCCAAAGAACTAAAGCGACTTGAAAAAGAGATGTATAAGTTTGCTGAGGATTTAAAATTTGAGCAGGCAGCAGACACTAGAAATCAAATAAAACGATTAAGAGATGGGCAATTTAAATAATATGACATTAAATATTACTGAGATCTTCTACTCGCTTCAAGGAGAGGCAAGAGAGGTTGGAATTCCAACTGTGTTTGTTCGCCTCACAGGCTGCCCATTAAGATGTAATTATTGTGACACTGCGTATGCATTTAAAGGCAATAATCCTTTATCAATTGAGCAAATATTAGCTGAGATCTCAAAATATAAAACACACTATGTATGTGTTACGGGCGGAGAGCCAATGGCGCAAAGTAATTGCCTTGGTTTGTTGGATACTTTGATAGAGAAGGGATACAAGGTGTCAATGGAAACAAGTGGCAGTATTGATATTTCAAGGGTAAATAAAAATGTATCTATTGTGATGGATCTTAAAACCCCTTCATCAACAGAGCAACACCAAAATAGATATGAAAATATTGCGCTTTTAGAAAACAAAGATCAGCTCAAGTTTGTTATCGCTTCAAGGTTAGATTTTGATTGGTGTTGCAGTATTTTGGAAGACCATGAGATTTTATCAGATGTGCTATTTTCACCAGTTTATGAAAGCTTAAAGCCAGCACAATTAGCAGATTGGATTTTAGAGAAACAACTTAATGTTCGACTTCAGGTGCAACTTCATAAGATACTTTGGGGTGACGAAAAAGGGAAATAGTTAACCTTTAAAATCTCTAGTCTAGAAGTAAAAATTAGTAAACTTCTAAGTAGAGATGGTTCCTTCAATTCTAGCCTTTGCTTTATCAATTGCGACATGATAGTGAGGGTCTTCAAGGACGTTGACCTCGACTAAATGTTTTGCTGTTTTTAGAAGTAATCTGCACTCTTCACTAAGATGAACTAAATGTAGGGTTTTTCCTGCTTTTTGGTAACGATCAGCAAGCTTATCAATTGCTTCAATTGCAGAGTGATCTATCACTCTTGAGTCCTCAAAATCTATGTAGACATTTTCAGGGTCTTCTTTGGGGCTAAAAATCGCATGAAAAGTATTGATTGATGCAAAAAATATTGCGCCATGGAGTCTGTATGTCTTTTTCCCATCTGACTCAACTTCTTCAACAGACTGTATTTTTCCAGCAGACTCCCAGGCATATGAAAGCGCTGACATAATAACGCCAGTTATGACTGCAAGTGCCAAGTTATCTGTTAGTACAGTTATTACTGCAACAGATATTCCAACAATAATATCGGGCATTGGAACCTTACCAAATAATCGAAATGAACCCCACTCAAAGGTACCAATTACGACCATCATCATGACGCCAATTAGAACCGCAACTGGAATCATTTCTATGTATTTAGAAAGATAGAGTATAAAAAATAATAACACCACAGATGCAACTATTCCAGAGAGTCTTCCCCTTCCTCCAGACTTAATATTAATCAGACTTTGCCCAACCATTGCGCAGCCACCCATTCCGCCAAAAAGACCTGTAACCGTATTGGCAACGCCTTGTCCAATACATTCACGATTTGGCTGACCTGTAGTTTCTGTTAAATCATCAATTAAGTTAAGTGTTAATAAGCTTTCAATAAGCCCAACTAAAGCCATAATCATTGCGTAAGGAAAGATAATTTTAAGCATCTCAAAATCAATTGGCACATCGGGTAAATGAAATGGAGGAAATACACCACCAATAGGCGCAATATCTCCAACTGTCCTAGTATCAAGCCCTAAAAATAATACAGCCACTGTTCCAATTACAATTGCAACTAGAGTTGATGGTACTGCGCGAGTTAATCTTGGTAAAAAATGAATAATAGCCATTGTAATTGCAACAATTACTAGCATTAACATTAAAGGGGTTCCAGTAATCCACTCGCCGCCAACTTTAAATTGTTTAACCTGCGCTAGAAAAATGACAATTGCTAGACCATTTACAAAGCCTAGAAAAACTGGGTGAGGAACAAGTCTTATAAATTTACCCATCTTAAATAGACCAAATACAATTTGAATGAGCCCAGTTAACACGACAGCTGCAAATAGGTACTCCACCCCATGAATGGCAACTAAGGTCCCAATGACAACTGCAATAGCTCCTGTAGCGCCAGAGATCATTCCAGGCCTTCCACCTATGATTGATGTAATGAGTCCAATAGTAAAGGCGGCATAGAGCCCAACTAGTGGGTTTAATCCTGCCAAAAGGGCAAATGCAACAGCTTCAGGGACCAATGCTAATGCTACTGTCAGTCCTGACAAGATATCGTTTTTTGCGTTACTGGGAACGCGCTTATGAATGAGCTTAAACATTATTTCCTTTTAGATTGGGTTGTAACTAAGGCTTTTCAGCAGGTATAGGTGGTGTAGTTGATGATACATCAGCATTTTGAGCGCGATGTCTAAGTGCGTGATCCATTAATGTAATTGCTAGCATTGCTTCTGCTATTGGGGTTGCCCTAATGCCGACGCAAGGATCATGTCTGCCAGTGGTGCTAATTTCTGTTGCTTTACCCTTTTTGTCAATGCTATCTGCAGTAAGTCTTATGCTGGAAGTTGGCTTGAGGGCAATAGAAACTAGAAGGTCTTGACCAGAGCTGATACCACCAAGTATCCCTCCAGAGTTATTTGACGTAAATCCTTCAGGAGTTATTGGATCTCTATGAAGCGAGCCTTTTTGATTAACAACATCAAATCCAGCACCGATTTCAATGCCTTTTACAGCATTGATACTCATCATTGCGTGAGCAATATCAGCATCAAGTCTATCAAAAATCGGCTCACCAAGTCCTGTAATCATTTTGCTAGCAACGATGTTGATTCTTGCACCAATTGAATCACCTGACTTTCTAAGGTTATCCATATAGTCTTCTAGTTCATTTACTTTGCTGGCATCAGGACAAAAGAAAGGATTGTTATGAACTTCATTCCAGTCAAAATTTTCAAAAGAAATTGGTCCTAGTTGGGCTAAGTACCTGTCT
>OJIH01000045.1_pt1 | contig 19053 bp, 17 predicted proteins | sample 1595351 | NCBI WGS metagenome assembly OJIH01 (sample SAMN05416697, study PRJEB24817) | seawater metagenome | isolation source: Sea water | place: Canada:Atlantic | collected 2013-07
GAGACAGATAATCATCACACCATTTTTTATATTTTGGATACACATCTTCTCCAAATGGCATACAAGCTTTCTTAGCAGTTTGATGCCAATGAACCGCATCTTCATCGAATCCATAATAAGGGGTTAAATCAAAGCCGCCACCAAACCACCAAATTGGATTCTTTCCTTGCTCTTCTGCAATAAAGAATCGAACGTTAGCATGCGCCGTTGGAATAAAAGGATTTTCGGGATGAAGAACCAGTGAAACCCCCAGAGCTGTATATTTCCTTCCTTCAAGCTCAGGCCTTAGTGCAGTGGCAGATTTTGGCATTTTATCACCAGTAATTATTGAATAATTAATACCACCTTTTTCAAATATATTGCCATTTGAAAGAATATTAGTTAGGCCTGAACCTCTTTTATCATCCCGTGTCCAGCTATCTTGAGCAAATTTAGCTCCACCTTCAATCAGCTCAACTTCAGAGCAAATAGATTGCTGGAGCTCAATCAAATACTTTTTTACTAGATCTATCATCGATGACGCACGCCTGTTAATAAATTAACGATCCTTGAAGGCTCAGAATTATACTTATTTGGGGGTAAAGCGTAAGAAAGCTCATTACCAAAATACTTTTTAAGCTCTATTAAAGAAGTGGCAACCTTTCCTCCTTGAGTATTCGCACTTGTGGAAATTAATGCAGAGCCCGTATTTTCACAAAAATATGAAATTAAAGGATTAGAGGTAATTCGAACTGCTAAAAACTCATGCTCTCCAGTTATAAGGCGTGAAGTATTTTTTGATTTTGGCACCAAATAAGTTGTTGCAATTTCTGTCGGAGTAGAAAGTTTTGTTAATAAATCAATATCTAGGTTTGGATCAATATAGGGCAATAAGTAATTTATATCAGAGGCTAATAATATAAAGCCTTTTTTAATATCTCTATGCTTCAAACTAGCTAATGTTTTAATTGCTTCTGGGTTATTTGCCATACAAGCTAATCCGTATATAGTATCTGTTGGATGAGCTATAACTCCAGTGCGAAGATGATTAAGAGCTAATTGGGTTTTTGTAGTTATTTTCATTTTTTTGCTCTAGGATGAAACTCATCATAAACCTTTGATAATTCTAAAAAATCTAGGTGCGTATAAACCTGAGTACTTTTAATGCTCTTATGTCCTAGAAATTCTTGAACCGCTCGTAGATCATGACTAGACTGAAGGAAGTGAGTCGCCGCTGCATGCCTAAGCATATGCGGGTGTACATTAATTGAAATGCCCACTTCAAGCGCCCTTTTTTTAATAATATTTTGAACAGATCTAGCGCTCATTCTAAGGTGCTTCTGATTTAAAAATAAAGCATCAGAATTGCAATCAGGTCTTTTCTCTATGTACTTTTTAAGCACACTTATTGCTGACGCTCCTATTGGAGAGAAACGAGCCTTACTTCCTTTACCCATAACTTTAACAAAACCTTCATTGAGATCAAAATCAAGCACATCAATCCCAACAAGTTCAGAAACTCTCAGGCCGCATGAATATAGTAATTCAATCATCAGGACTGCTCTAAGTTCTTTGAAATGGCCCACCTTTAAATTCATCATTCTACTCAAATCATCAAAATCAATAGTTTTTGGAAGGGCTCGATCGATTTTAGGAGTTTGAATAGATAAGGCTGGATTTGAAGAGGCTGCTTGGTTATCAATAAGGTAATTATAAAAAACTCGTATTGAAGATAAGTAGCGCCTAATGGATTTATTTGAAATATCACCATGCCTTAAGCCCATCACAAATAAATTAACTGTATCGCCATCTACTTCTGCCCAACCAGAGATATTTTTATTACCTAAAAAAGATAAAAACTTCAATAGATCTCTCTTATAAGCTGAAACAGTATTTAGTGCATAATTTTTTTCAACGCTTAAATGAGCTACAAATTCTTCAATTTGTTTAATTAATATTTCATCTTGATACTTGTTTTTTTCCTGATTGGCCATATCTTTACATTTTACGTTAAACGATTAAGGATTTTCAATGAGTCAAAAACAAACACATGAATTTCAAACTGAAGTATCTCAGCTACTTGACCTAATGATTCACTCTCTTTATTCCAATAAAGAGATTTTTCTAAGAGAACTTGTCTCAAATGCATCAGATGCAATAGATAAGCTGAAATTCGAATCTTTATCAAATGACAAACTTATTGAGGCAAAAGAAGAGCCAAGTATCCATATTGATATTGATAAAGATGCAGGAACTATTACTATTAAAGATAATGGAATAGGAATGACTCATGACGAGGTCATGGAAAATATTGGAACAATCGCTAACTCTGGAACCAAAAAATACTTAGAGGGTCTTGATAAAAATCAAACCCAAGATTCTAATTTGATTGGTCAATTTGGTGTTGGATTCTACTCCGCTTTTATTGTTTCTAATACAGTTACTCTTCTGAGCAGAAAAGCTGGTGATGATAAGGCAAATGGAACAAAGTGGATTTCAAAAGGTAAGGGAGATTACTCCATTGAAACTGTTGAGCTAGAGGACTATGGCACAACAATTATTCTTGATGTTAAAAAAGCTGAAAAAGAATTTATTGATGACTTTCGAATTCGAGGAGTCATATCAAAATACTCTGATCATATTACTGTCCCTATTATGATGCTCAAGCCTTCAGAAGAAGATAAAGATGTGATTGAATACGAAAAAATAAATGAAGCGACTGCATTTTGGATGAAAGATAAGAAAGAACTCTCTCAAGCTGATTATGATGAATTTTACAAAGCCTTAACGTATGACTTTGAAGGGCCATTGACTCAAATACATAATAGAGTTGAAGGAAAACTTGATTATTCATCACTCTTATATATTCCTAAAAAAGCTCCATTTGACATGTGGGAACCTAAAAGAAAAAGTGGCGTAAAGCTTTACGCTAAAAGAGTTTTTATAATGGAAGGAAATGAAGAACTGCTCCCTCAGTACCTTCGATTTATAAAAGGTGTAATAGATACTGCAGACCTTTCATTAAACGTCTCTAGAGAGATCCTTCAGGGCAGCAAAGTAGTTGATACAATTAAAAAAGCATCGGTAAAAAGAATTCTGTCTGAGCTCGATAAAATGTCTAAAAATAAACCTGAAGACTATGCCACATTCTGGAAAGAGTTTGGAATGGTTATTAAAGAAGGCGTTGTAGAAGACTTTGCAAATAAAGATAAAATTTCAAATCTTTTAAGGTTTACCTCAACATCGGCTGACAGTTCAGATCAAACAATTTCTCTTAAAGACTATATTGGCCGAATGAAAGAGGGACAAAAAAATATTTATTATGTCACTGCAGACACATATGCTGCAGCCAAAGGCTCTCCTCATCTAGAAATTTTTAAACAAAAAGATATTGAGGTTCTATTACTATCAGATAGAGTTGATGAGTGGTTAGTCGCTAACTTTGGAGACTTTGAAGAGCTATCACTTAAATCAATTGCAAAAGGTGATCTTGAAGATCTTGATTCAAAAGAAGACAAGAAAAAGAAAGAAAAAACAGTGAAAGATTTTGAAAGTGTCATCACTAAAGCTCAAGAAATCCTCAGCAATCAGGTCAAAGAGGTTAAGGTTTCAAGTCGACTAAGTGAGTCGCCTTCATGCCTAGTAGCTGATGAAAATGAGCTAGGCGGAAACATGGAGCGAATCATGAAGTCTTTAGGTCAGGACATTCCTGATACCAAGCCTATTCTTGAGATAAATCCTGATCATCCACTTGTCATTAAACTTAAAACAAAAGTTGATGAAGATCTAGTGAAAGTATTATTTGATCAAGCTGTTCTTAGTGAAGGCGGACAAATAAAAGAGCCTGCTGAGTTTGTAAAAAGAATGAACAAACTAATGTTAGGTTGATAGAATAATCTAAGTCAAAAAAAAGCCCGATTTTTCGGGCTTTTTTTTGCTATAAATCAAGGCTTATAAGGATTAATTTTATTAAGAATACCTCTTAATATTGCCATCTCTTCTTTTTCCAGACTACTTCTACCAAAAAGCCTTCGAAGACGCCTCATCAAGAGAACTTTTGGTTTTTTTGTATCAAAGTAATCAATGTGCTCGAGCGCCTGCTCCAGATGATTATAAAAGCTATTTAATTCATCAAAGCTGACAATTTCACCGCCTGAATTATCAAACTTACCTTCTACAGTGCTGACGTAGTTCTGATAAGCAAAAACTTGAATCGCAGATGCAACATTTAATGAAAAGTACTTGGGGTTCCCAGGAATTGTCATTAGGATAGAACATAAATCTAGCTCTTCATTTGTAAGGCCAGAATTTTCAGTGCCAAAAACAACTGCAACTTCTTGCTCATTTGAAGCAACTGTTGATTGAATTTCACTACACGTTTCAATGACATCTAGCTGCCTCCATTTAATATTTCTTTGGCGCGCACTAGCGCCAATAACTAGATGCACTCCAATCAAAGCTTCCTCTAAAGTACTGCATACTTTTGCATTTGAAAGAACGTCATCTGCTCCACTTGCTCTTGCAGTGGCAACAGCAGAGGGATAATTAGAAGGTGTTACTAAATATAACTGAGTTAAAAGCATATTTTTCATAGCTCTAGCCGCTGCGCCAATATTACCTGGCTCAGTGGTATTCACCATAACAATCCTCACTTTATTAAAACTCGTCAAGGTATAATTCGATTCTTTATTTATTTGGCTCATTTACCATGCATCCTACCGTTAATATTGCAGTTAGAGCTGCCAGAGCAGCTGGTGATGTTATCTTAAGGTACCATAACCAGGTCGATTTACTAACTATAGAAAATAAGTCACTTAATGACTTCGTTTCTGAGGTTGATAAAACGGCTGAAAAAGCCATTATAAACGAGATTAAAAAAGCCTTCCCAAAACATTCTATTTTGGCTGAAGAGAGCGGGAAAACTCTTGGTGATGATAATTTTCTTTGGATAATAGATCCATTAGATGGAACGACTAACTTTTTACATGGCTTTCCGCAATATGCAGTGTCAATTGCCCTTTTAGAAAAAGGAGTTACAACGCATGCGGTCATTTATGATCCATTTAAAGAGGAGCTCTTTACTTCATCTAAAGGCGAAGGTGCTTATTTAAATGATGAGAGAATGCGGGTTACTATGTCTCTTGGGCTTAAAGATACTCTTATTGGAACTGGCTTCCCATTTAAGCAGCCTCAACACTTAGACTGTTATCTTGAGACTTTTAAAGCAATTCATCCTCATGTTTCTGGAATTCGCAGAGCTGGAGCCGCTGCTTTAGATTTAGCTTATCTTGCAGCTGGAAGACTGGATGGGTTTTGGGAAATTGGTCTTAACTCATGGGATATAGCTGCAGGTTCCCTTATGGTTAAAGAGGCAGGCGGTTTTATTGGAGATTTCTCTGGAAGAGACCAATACATGGAAACTGGAAATATAGTTGCGGGAAATGCAGAGGTCTATAAAGAGCTTCTAAAAAAAATTCACCCCCACCTAACCGAAGACCTACAGCGATAACTCTAATCAGCTATCGTTAATTGCTCACCATTCATTTTTGGACTCAAGTTAGATAGTAAATAAACGATTGCAGCGCTCTTCTCCTCTGGCATTGGAACAGTTGACGAGTCCTCTGCTGGGTAGGCTGTTCTTCTCATTTCAGTTCTTAGTTTCCCAGGGTTGACAGTGTTAACACTAATGTTAGTTTTTTCAAGCTCCTCAGAGAGGGTCTTAGCAAAGCCTTCTATTCCAAACTTACTTACACTATAAGCACCCCAATAAGCTCTAGCCTCCCTTCCAACAGAAGAAGACAAGAAAAGAATTCTAGCATCCTCAGACTTTACTAGCGCAGGTATTAAAAATTGAGTTAGCATAAATGGAGCGCTCAGGTTAATCTGGAGCGTAGAGTACCAAAGCTTGATATCATACTGCTCGATTGGCATTTGCGCGCCAAGTATTGCAGCATTATGAATCAACCCATCAAGCTTATCAAATTTCTCTAAAACATTGTCTTGGAGCTCTTGATAATTCTCAGGAGTAGCCCCTTCAAGATCTAGTGGGTAAAGTATAGGTTCATTGTAACCAGCATCCACAACAGCGTCATAAGCATACTCAAGGGAGCCTAAGTCTCTTCCAAGCATAATAACAGTAGCACCAGCTTTAGAAAGGTCCATAGTAATCGCTAGGCCAAAGCCTCTATTAGCACCTGTAACTAAAATAACTTTATCTTTAAGCTCACCGTCTTTAAAAATATGATCTCTAGATACAATCATTCATTAATTTCCTTGTTCGATTTAACTCCGAGTGCTTTTAACTTCTCAGCGCGGCCAATTAGATTACCTGGACCAGTTTGAAGTTTTTTACGAACGTCGGAAAAGCCTTCCTTGGTCTTGTCTAATTGATTTTCAATCTTGTCCAAGTCATTAAAAAATCCAGCAAGCTTATCGTACATTTTTCCAGCCTGCCTGGCAATCTCATCTGCGTTTTTGTTTTGTTTATCTGTTTGCCACATAAAATTCACTGTCTTCAGGCTCATACTAAGCATTGAAGGTGAGACAAGCATAATATTTTTCTTTAATGCGTCATCAAACAAGTTAGGTCTGTACTGAAGAGCCAATAATAAAGCTCCTTCTATAGGAATAAAAACAAATATAAAATCAAGACTTTTGACTCCCTCAAGATTTTCATACTCTTTAATGCTAATATTCTTAATTTGGTTCTCAATTGAAGCAATGTGTTTTTTTAAGGCGGCCTCATTAGCTTGATCTGCAATATAATCCGCATAATCCTTAAGGGAAACTTTTGAATCGATAACAACATCCTTTCCTTCAGGCAAATGGAGAATCACATCAGGCTTAAACCTTTCACCCATTTCATTTTTATATTGTTTTTGAAGGTCAAACTCAACACCCTCTCGAAATCCATAGCTTAACAAGAGAGAGTTTAAAATTTCTTCGCCCCAATCACCTTGCTGTTTATTATCATAGGTCAATGCATTTGTTAGATTTTGAGCAGATTGACGCGTTTCAATGTTCGCTTCATGTAAAGACTTAATTTGCTCTTTGAGAGACGTTCTTTCTTCAACCTGCTCTTTAGTTATAGTTTCAATTCTTTCTCTAAAACTTTTAAGCTGGGTCTGAAGAGGATTTAGGAGGTCGGAGTTATCAACCTTAAGCTTGTCTCGGTCAGTCTTTAGTATTTCAGATGCAATATTTTTAAATTCACTATTAACTTGACTCTTGAGCTGATCAACAAGCTGTAATTTTTCCGAAAAATTTTTTTCTTTTTCATTAAGCGTTGTCTCAAGTTGAATATTTTTTTGATTTGAAACAGTCAGCTTTTTATTAAGAATAAAATAGCTTATGAAAGCACCAAACAATAAAGAAATTAATACGATCAAAATGTCCATAAATTCCTACTAAGATGAAAAAGAATTAAAAGTTTTTTTTACTTTCAGAAAAACATAAACTTAATGTTTGTAATGTTAGTAAAATTTTATATAGAATTATAACGCTAAGACCTACTATATCCTATGTTACTTTTAAGATCACTATTGTACTTTGTTGGCTCAATTATTAGTTTAATTTTGATCACTTTATGTGGATTATTTTTGGTTTTTGCAAACTACTCTACACGACATAAATTTCTCTCACAGTGGGCTATTTTTTGCATCTGGTGGCTAAAAATAACTCTAAATATCACAACGAATATTATTGGTCAAGAGAATGTAAATAAATCGCCTTGCATAATTATCTCTAACCACCAATCAACATGGGAAACTCTTGCTTTTCAATCCATCTTTCCAGCTCACACATGGGTCTTAAAGAAGGAGCTTTTATGGCTTCCAATATTTGGCTGGAGCCTTGCTCTTCTTAAGCCAATTATTATTAACCGAGGTGACAAACTTAAAGCAATTAAAAAAGTTATAAAGCAAGGCACTGATAGATTAAATAAAGGAATCTCCATTGTTATCTTTCCGGAAGGAACTCGCCAACCTTATAAACAAATAGGAGAGTATCAAAATGGTGGCTCTGCTATTGCAAAAAAATCTGGATATAAAATAGTTCCTGTGTACCATAATGCTGGAAATCTATGGCCTAAAGGAGCTTTTATTAAGAAGCCTGGTGTAATTACTGTCGTTATTGGAGAGCCCATTTCAGATTTAAACTTATCAACATCTGAGATAACCGAAAAAATTAGAGATTGGACCTTAGAGCAAGAAAAAACTTTTGAATAACTAGCCCCTTGACAATATGAGTGAAATTACCTATAAAATTTTTCATGAAAGAACTGCAGAAAACATCAAATTTGAAATAAAGAGACTTTATGATTTACTACTCTTAGATAACAATAAAAACCTATATAAAGCTGATGTAAATGATAAACAGTCAGTCAAGGAGATTCTTTCAGACAATATTTTAGACTTTAAAACGCCAAATATTTCTGATAAGCAGCTTAAAACTAGATCTGAATGGCACAGTTTTTTAACAGAAAAAAATCATTTAAACTTTAATGAATGTCTATTAATTCTTCTTGGAATTAATCCAACTCTTGCTGGCTCTTTAGAGCCTAACTTATATAAAACAGAATTAAATGAAGTTGGAAGACTTAAGGAAAACTATTTGAGTTTAATATTTTTTCAAAGAGTAGAGAACCACCTTCTAAGAGAAAGATTTAGAGGCAACAAAATTAATACGGGTGAGTTCATTAAATGGGCAATGGATTATAAATACTTGAGAGAAGTCAAAGCTTAAAGTAAGGGCTGAGAATTGAAAATTTTACAAAATAGCTCTGAGGTTTTTTTAGTATCATAAAGCGCTGAATGTGCTTGCTCGTTATCCCATTCGATTCCAGACTTCACAGCTGCTTTTGCAAGAACAGTTTCACCGCAGTAAAGAGCAGACAAACTAACAGTATCAAGAGTTGAAAATTGATGAAATGGGCTCTTAAGCTTAGAGCGATTTGTAGCAGCCTTCACAAACCCAAGATCAAAAAATGCATTGTGGCCTACTAGTATTGCCCGGGTGCACTCCTCTATAACTAAATCATCACTAACGCACTGAAAAATTTCACTAAGCGCTTCCTTTTCAGGCACTGCGAGTCTAAATGGATTATCGATATCAATCCCATTAAACTTCAAGGCTGAAGGCTCAATATTAGCCCCCTTGAATGGTTCTACATGAAAATGTAGTGTCTTTTTGGGTATGAAGTTACCGTTATCATCAAAGCCTAAAATTATTGCACAGATTTCCAATAAGGCATCTGTATTTTCGTTAAATCCGGCAGTTTCAACGTCTATTACAACTGGAAGATATCCACGAATTCTATCTTTAAGTGTCATTAATTATTTGTTGCTCAAAAAAAAGTAAGTAGTCAAAGCTTAAAAATTTCTTAGGTAGATAATTGAATTTCTTTGATAATCATAACTCTTTTGTCGAATCAAAGGGAGGGAACTGATCTCACTCTCAATAAAGTCATGTCTAAAAAAGAACCTACCTCCAAACTTTGACAGAGCAAAAATAGAAGATAAATTATGACTCAAGGCTTTTTTAATTAGTAAGTCCATTAAATTAGATGAGGCATCAGTATTGTGAAAATCTTTATTAACTACTAATCCATAAATTTCACCCATATTTTCTTTTTCATAAAGCTTTAGGGCTGCACAAGCAATAATTTCACCATCACTTTCAATAGATATAAAGTTTTCTATTTCATTATTAATGCTTTCATAACTTCTTTCTAACAATCTACCCTCATCAACAAAAGGCTGCATTAATTCAATAATTTGTTTAGCTTTACTCAACTTCTAACCTTAAATTGCCAATAGAACCGCACTATTTTAGTCTAAAATTTGTATTTTTTGCTAATTTAAAATAGATGTCAAACTCAAGAAAATACTCCTCAGCTGTAGTCGATGGTTATGAACGCGCCGCATCTAGAGCGATGCTCTATCCAGTAGGCTTTAAAAAAGAAGATTTCAAAAAACCTCAAGTAGGAATTGCATCAACCTGGTCCATGGTTACTCCCTGCAATATGCATATCAATGATTTAGCTGACGAAGCTGAAATTGGTGTCAATTCTGCGGGTGGAAAAGCTGTAATATTTAATACAATCACAATTTCGGATGGTATTTCAATGGGCTCAGAAGGAATGAAGTATTCCCTAGTCTCTAGAGAGGTTATTGCTGATTCGATTGAAACTGTAGTTGCTTGCCAAGGATTTGATGGAGTTGTTGCCATTGGTGGTTGTGATAAAAATATGCCTGGATGCCTTATGGGTCTTGCCAGACTCAATCGACCTTCGGTCTTTGTTTATGGAGGGACTATTCAGCCTGGTAAAAATCATACCGATGTTGTTAGTGTTTTTGAAGCTGTCGGTAAGAGAGCAAATAATGATATTACTGATATTGAGCTTGAGCAAATTGAATCAACTGCGATTCCAGGACCTGGTTCTTGTGGCGGAATGTATACTGCAAACACAATGGCATCAGCAATTGAAGCCCTAGGAATGAGCCTTCCTAACTCTTCATCTCAAGATGCAATATCAGCTGATAAGAATAGTGACTCATCAAGAGCTGGTGAAGCTGTATTAAATCTATTGGATAAAGATATTAAACCAAGTGATATTATGACTAAAGAGGCATTTGAAAATGCAATTACTTTAATCATCACCCTTGGTGGCTCAACCAACGCAGTACTTCATTTAATTGCAATGGCTGATGCCATTAATGTTGACCTAACAATTGATGATTTCACTCGAATTGGTGCTAATGTGCCTGTTCTTGCTGATCTTAAGCCTTCAGGCAAATATATGATGAGTGAGCTTGTGCAGATAGGAGGCACTCTACCCTTAATGAAGATGCTATTAGATGCAGGAATGCTTCATGGTAACTGCATAACAGTAACTGGCAAGACCTTAGCTGAAAACTTGAAAGATGTTAAGCCTTATGCTGATGGTCAAGAAATCATTATGTCATTAGAGAATCCAATCAAAAAAGATTCCCACTTAAGAATTTTAAGAGGCAATCTTGCTCTTGACGGTGCAGTTGCTAAAATTACTGGTAAAGAAGGCCTGAAGTTTCAAGGAAGCGCCAAAACTTTTGCTTGTGAAGAAGACGCTCTTCAGGCAGTTTTAAAAGATAAGATTGTAGAAGGTGACGTCATTGTAATTCGTTATGAAGGCCCAAAAGGTGGCCCGGGAATGCGTGAGATGTTAGCGCCTACCTCAGCTGTTATGGGCAAAGGATTGGGCGGAAAAGTTGCTCTAATAACTGATGGAAGGTTTTCAGGTGGAACTCATGGTTTTGTAGTGGGTCATATAACTCCTGAGGCTTTTGTTGGAGGAGCTCTTGCAATTATTGAAGATGGCGATGAAATATTGATTGATGCTGAAAATAATCGCCTCGAACTTCTTGTTGACGACTCAGTAATTGAAGACAGACTCTCAAAGTGGGTAAAGCCAGCTCCAAAATATACTAAAGGTGTATTAGCGAAGTATGCGAAACTTGCTCAGTCGGCCTCAAGAGGCGCAATAACTGAATAACTAAGGTTTAATTGACTGGAATAAAGTCAATTTTTCTATCATCAAGGTTTACTGAAGCAATCTTCACTTTAATCATGTCGCCTAAGCGATAAATTTTTCCATTCCTTTCGCCCTTTAATTGGTGATGAACATCATCAAAAATAAAGTAGTCATCCCTTAAGTCACGAACTGAAATTAAGCCTTCAACAAATACGTCAGAAAGCTCTACAAAAAGGCCAAAACCTGCAACACCAGAAATAACGCCATTAAAGTTATCGCCCACCTTGTCACTCATATATTCACATTTGAGCCACTGCTCAACATCTCTTGATGCATCATCAGCCCTCCTTTCGGTCATTGATAGGTGAGCCCCTAGCTCTAACATTCTAGCTGATGGATCCCTAACTTTACCTGATAAAGCGCGCTTTATAGCGCGATGAACTAGAAGGTCTGGATACCTTCGAATTGGAGAGGTAAAGTGAGTGTAATCCTCAAAAGCTAAACCAAAGTGGCCCTCATTATTCGGAGTATAGGTTGCCTGTTTCATTGTTCGAAGCACCACAGTTTTGATAATGTTCTCATCATCCCTTCCGTGCGCATTTTTTAATACCTTGGCAAAATCTTTGGATTCTGGTTGATGACCACCTTCTAAAGTCAAACCAACCGCAGATAAAAACTTTTTAGTGACCTCAACTTTTTCAGCTGTAGGCTTAGGATGAACTCTGAATAAGAAGTCTTCATTTTTTTTCTGTAGGAATTTTGCAGTCGCCTGATTTGCCATCAACATACATTCTTCAATTAACTTATGTGCATCATTTCTTTTTCTAGCGACAATGTCTTTAATCTTGCCTTTACCATCAAATAATATTTGACTTTCAATTCGATCAAAGTCCATTACGCCTCTTTTTTGCCTAGAAATTCGAAGCGTTTTGTAAAGGCTATATAGATAGTCTACATTTTCAACTACATTGCTATACTCTTTTCTTAAAGGACTCTTTTTATCCTCAAGCATTTCATTGACCTGCCCATATGTAAGGCGAGCATGAGATAGCATAACAGCTGGATAAAATTTATAGTCTAAGAACTCTCCCAATGAATCAATTTCCATCTCACACACCATACAAAGCCTTTCAACTTTAGGATTAAGCGAGCAAAGGCCATTTGATATAGCTTCAGGAAGCATTGGCACAACTCTATGCGGGAAATAAACTGAATTCCCTCGCTCTAAAGACTCAATATCTAAATCAGACTCTTCCTTAACGTAGTGAGAGACATCAGCAATCGCAACAATTAGTTTCCAACCATTTTTGGATGGTTTGGCATAAACAGCATCATCAAAATCTCTGGAGTCGTCTCCATCAATTGTTATGAGCTCTAACTTTGTTATATCCGCCCTGTCTTTCTTATCTTTTGGGAGGACTTTAGTTGGTAATTTAGATGCCTCTTCAAGCGCTATTTCTCCAAAGACAGAGGGTATTTGATGGCGGTAAATCGCAGAATCTACTTCTACGCCTTCGTCTAAATAATTTCCAAGGATTGAGGTAATTTTTCCAGTTGCATTACTATCTAGTGTTGGAGAAGAGAGTATTTCAACCACGACTACTTGATTATCAGAGCAGCCCTCCATCAGCTCTACAATATCAATGTTATGCTTAATTCGTCTATCATCAACAACAACATAGTAATCACCATCATCAAGATGAAGCCTTCCAACAAGGTTTTTTGCTGTTTCGATGACTTCAACAACTTCAGCATCTAGTCTCCGATTAAGAAGCCTAACTTTAATCTTATCACCATGAAAAACCAACTTCATTTGTTGATTTGAAAGTCTAAGATCTTTTCCGCCCTTATCTAAAGCAACGAAGCCAAATCCCTTAGGATTCGCAATGACAGTTCCAGTTATTAGGCCTCTATTAGAGTATGGTCGATACACTCCATTCTTATTACAGCTGAGTTGTTTGTCTCGAACCATTGCCCTTAAACGCCTTTCAAAAGCCTTTTTTTGCTCGTCTTCTAATGAAAGAAGCTCAAAAAGCTGGCTCTTGGTTTTGGGTTTTTGCTGAATAAAACTTAAAATATGCTCGCGAGATGGAATCGGGCTCTCATATTTTTCCGCTTCACGATCATAGTGAGGGTCTGACATAATGTGCTTAGTATAAAGTAAGCTTAGAAACGTTTAGAACTAATCAAAAGGATTCTTTAGAATTAGAGTTTCCTCCCTATCAGGACCTGTTGACAAGATATGAACTGGAATCTGGCTTAGCTCTTCTATTTTTCGTATATAGTTTTTCGCCTCTTGAGGCAAGTCATCAAACGAATGAGTTCCAATTGTAGAGCGCTTCCATCCTGGCATCTCTATGTATACAGGAGTTGCCGCACTATAGCCTTCAGCTGAAAATGGAGGGATAGTGGTTGTTTGGCCATCAATCTCATAAGCAATACATATTTTTATTAAATCTAATTCATCCATAACGTCTAGCTTTGTCAGGCATATTCCGCTTACAGCATTTAGTTTAAAGGATCGATTTAAGATAACTAAATCAAGCCAGCCACATCGCCTTTGACGACCAGTAGTGGCGCCAAATTCATGCCCTCTAGAACAAAGCTCTCTTCCAATTGGGTCGCCCTCATCGGTATTCACATCATAATCAAGCTCGGTTGGGAATGGACCACCTCCAACTCGAGTGGTATAGGCTTTTACAATGCCTAAAACATAATCAATATCACGAACGCCAACACCAGAACCAGTGACCGCGCCACCAGAAGTAGTATTTGAAGAGGTTACAAATGGATAGGTTCCTTGATCAATATCTAGAAGCGCTCCTTGAGCGCCCTCAAATAGGATATTTTCATCATTTGCCATTTGTTTATGCAGTTCGTCAGCAACGTCGATTATCATTGATTTAACGATCTTAGCTTGGCTTAATGCTTGCTCTAAAGTTTTTTTATAATCTACTGCTGGCTGCTTGTAATAATTTTGCAAACTAAAGTTGTGATAGTCAACCACTTCTTTAAGTTTTACTGCAAAAAGCTCCTCATCTAAAAGATCACCAACTCTTAGACCTCTTCTGGCGACCTTGTCTTCATAAGCCGGTCCAATTCCATTTCCAGTCGTTCCAATTGCCGCTTTTCCTCTGTGGGCCTCACGCGCATTGTCAAGCTCAATATGGTATGGGAGAATTAATGGGCATCCTGGGCTTATTTTTAGTCGAGATTTAACCTCAACTCCTGACTCTTCGAGCTCATTCATTTCTTTTAAAAGCGCAGTCATTGAAAGAACAACCCCATGACCTATAAAACAATTAACACTGCTTCTAAGAATTCCAGAAGGGATTAGATGAAGTACTGTCTTCTTACCATCTATGACTAAAGTATGGCCAGCATTATGGCCTCCTTGGAAACGGACAACAGAGCTTACTTTATCTGTAATAAGATCAACTATTTTTCCTTTACCCTCATCACCCCATTGAGTCCCAATGATTACTACATTCTTACCCATATTATTCCTTTAGCTTCCATTCATTATTTTTATTTACAAAATCAACATCATCTGATCCTGTCAAATCTACTTTAATATTATGTCCCTTTGATCGAAGCTCATTAATTAAGAGTGTTAATTTTGAATCATTAGAGTTTGGCGCAACCAATGTTTTTTGTTTTTTTACTGTTTTTAATTGCTGCTGAACTAGAAACTTAAGATCAAAAGAAAATCCTGTTGCATCTCTTGAAGAGCCAAAAGATTTTGTTAAGCCGCTGTATCTTCCTCCTTGGGCTAAAGCCTTAGAGAAGCTATCATGGTATGCTGCAAATACAACTCCATCATGATATTCATAAGCCTTAACTTCACCAAGGTCAAACATTAAGTTAATATTACGGTCTTTAAAAAAATCATGAAGTTTTCTAAGGTCATCAATCGCACTTAAAGCCGATGGAATGCCTTTAAATACTGAATTTGCATTATCTAGAACAGCTTCAGATCCATCCAAAGAAATTAATGCTTTAAACTTATCGCCATCTTGAATTTGATTATTTTTAAGAAAGTTATTTAAATCTGGAATTGACTTTCGCCTAAAAATATCTCTTAGTTTTGCTGACTCTTTAGGATTAAGATTTGCAGAGTCACAAAGGGCATTAAATATTGAAGTATTTCCTAGACTAAGAGTTACCCCATCAAGTCCCAAAAGCGTCAATGACTCAATCATTAGGGTAATAATTTCTATGTCAGCATCTATTCCTTTAAACCCATAAAGCTCTGCGCCAGCTTGAATTGGAGACCTAGAGGCGTAAAAGTCATCCGCCTTAGTTTGTAATATTGCATTTATATAGCAATACCGGTCTACACGCTCAGATTTAACTCGCTTAGAGTCTATCCTTGCTATTTGAGGAGTTATGTCAGAGTGAACACCCAGCATTTTTCCAGAAATCGAATCAAGAAATTTAAACGTCTTCTCATCAATTGACTTGGAGTTTAAAACTAACGTCTCTGCAAACTCTATCATTGGGGGCACAACAACTTCGTACCCCCAACTTTGATATAGATCTAATAAATCTCTTCTACTTTGTTCAAAAGTGATTGCCTGATCACCAGTGAGCTCATCTATGCCCTCAGGTAATTGCCAATTACTCACAACCCTTGTTTAGTTTGAAGGGTTAAAGTAGCGGAAAAACTCTGAATCAGGACTAAGTATTAAGATATCGCCTTGCTGATTAAAAGACTTTTTATATGACTCCAAAGAGCGATAAAAAGAATAAAAATCAACATCTTGACTGTAAGCTTCAGCATAATTACTTGCTGAGATTGCATCTCCATTTCCTCGAATCTTTTCAGAGTCTCTATAGGCATTTGCCAGGATAATTGTTCTTTCTTTATCTGCAAAAGCCTGGATTTTTTCAGCTTCTTCAGCACCTTCTGAGCGGAATTTATTGGCAATACTTTTTCTTTCTGTCTCCATTCGACTATAGACTGAATTTCTAACTTCCTGAGCAAGCTCAATTCGTTTAATACGAACGTCTATAACCTCAATACCAAACTCATCTTCAGCAATTGCCTTAAGCTTGCTTTTCACACTTGCCATAATTGCATCACGCTGAGAGGAGACAACTTCAATAATAGTTCGCTTAGAAAATTCACTTCTAAGAGCATCCTGATTATTTTGAGCAAGCCTTAAGTTTGCCGATGACATCGCACCACCCGTTGATATATAAAACTTTTCTGTATCAACAATTCGCCACTTAACATAAGAGTCAACCGTTAAATTTTTCTTTTCAACAGTCAAAAATGATTCTGCTTGAGCATCTAATGTCTGAATGCGCTGATCAAATGTAACCACGTTATTCACAAAAGGAGTTTTAAACTTTAGACCTGGTTTATTTTCAACTGAAACAATTTCTCCCAGCCTTAGTTTAATTGCTACTTGCGTTTCATTAACAGTATACAAACTTGAGCTTATTAAGATTGCTACCAATACAGCTACTACTATAATAATTCTATTCATTATCTGTTCTCCCTTGAGCGTAATACACTTTCATCACTTTGACCCGATGGAGTTTGATTATAAGTACTTGTATTTGAACCAGATCTTGTAACCCTGTTGGAGTTAATTAACTGATCAATTGGCAGATACATAAGAGAATTAGAGTTTGAATCTACAATAACTTTGTTCGTATTACTTAGAACATCCTCTAAAGTCTCTCTATATAGCCTCTCCTTAGTAACACCAGGAGCCTTTGTATATTCAGTTAAGATCTGAGAGAAACGATAAGCCTCACCCTCTGACTTAGAAACCACTTCTGATTTATAGGCTTCAGCTTCTGCGAGAAGCCTCTGACTTGCACCACGAGCCTTAGGAACAATATCATTTGCATAAGCCCGAGCTTCATTAATATATCTCTGCTCATCTTCCCTCGCCTTTACAACATCATCAAAGGCAGCTTTAAGTTGAACTGGTGGCTGAGCATCCTGCATAGTTACAGCTGTAATCTGTATACCAAGTCCATAATCATTAATGAGTGCCTGAGAGGCTGTTTTAACCTCTTGCGCAACTTGATCACGACCAGTAGTTAAAACGAAGTCCATTGTATTATCACCAACAACTTGCCTAATAATACTTTGAACGACATGACTTAAAGTCAGCTCTGGATTCGAAACATTAAATAAGTAATCTTGAGCGTTTGCAATTTTATATTGAACTGCAAGCTTAACATCAACCATGTTCTCATCACGAGTAAGCATTAATGACTCTGAACTTACTCCACCACTATATGAATTTTGAGCGTTTCTAAAACCAATTTCTGCAGAACGAACTTGCTCAACATTTACTTTGTAGACTGACTCAACTGGGTAAGGGATATGCCAATGAGGACCCTGGGTAGTTGAAGTTTGAAAAGCGCCAAAACGCAATACAACACCTCTTTCAGCTGGATCAATAATATAAATACCAGTTGCCATCCATACAATAAAGGCTAGTATAAATATGTATTTAAAACTACCTTTCGCAGCCTTACTCGCACCAGAATTTCCTGATGATTTGCCACCAAATGTAGAGTTAAATTTATTTTTAAAATCTTTAATAACCTCATCAAGCTCAGGGGGAGTTTGATTGTTATTATCATTCCAAGCCATTGAGGCTCCATTTTGATTTTTGCTCACGTAATTTCCTTAAAAAATACAAGTCAAGTTAAGATATGGTCAAAGTACAAAAAAACAAGTACTTTGTAATTTATTTCGATAAAGAAAAAATATAATTTATTTCGAAATCAGGGGTTATTTTACCCAATAAATAATAACTAAAGTTAAATTTGAATTTGTTAAAGTTTGAAAATCTGGCTGAGTTTATAATTACATATAATGATAAAATGTGATTTTTTAATTAACTCTTTCACTTCATGAAAAAATACTTAATTTTTCTTGTTTTAATTTTAAGCCATTTTTCGATTCATGCTGAGGGAGTAAAGTTAAGCTGCATCCCTAATGAGCCAGCTTGTCTTAATTGTGCAGAACATCAAACTCTTTTTCCTATTGAAGAATTTTCATCAAATACTGAGAGTCTTGATATTGAAGCAGACAATAGTGAAATACTCAGTGATAAATACCTTTTAAATGGAAATGTTGAAGTTAATTCTGATAAATTATTTCTTGCAGCTGATGACGTTGAAGTGTCTTCAGTAAATAAATCTTTGTTGGCAACTGGTGATGTTAGGTTTCAAGACGAATCTTACTTAATCACTGGTGATTTATTAACTGCAACCAGAGATGAAAATGATAATCTAATAGCAACAGCTACAAATGCAAACTACCAAGATTTTGGAGCTGGCCTAGGTGGTGCAAATGGCTATACAGAATCTATTTCAAAAACATCTACAAGTGTGCTTCTTAAGAACTCAACCTACAGCCTCTGTCCTGTTAATAAAAATGACTGGCTGATTGATGCTGATCAAATTGAACTTAACCTTGTTAAAAATAGAGGCATTGCAGATAATGCACTAGTTAAATTTTATGGCGTTCCAATATTTTATTTACCTAAATATAGCTGGGTACTCTCAGGGCGAGGTTCAGGATTTTTAAC
>OJIH01000049.1_pt1 | contig 18533 bp, 17 predicted proteins | sample 1595351 | NCBI WGS metagenome assembly OJIH01 (sample SAMN05416697, study PRJEB24817) | seawater metagenome | isolation source: Sea water | place: Canada:Atlantic | collected 2013-07
AAAACTTGTTATGGAAAATATTATGAAAGGTAAGGCTAATCCAGTATCTAAAAAGTAAACTTAGCCTTCAAACTTTGATTTAATATCTGGATCATTAATCAGTATTCTTTTCATCGCTTTTTGAAATGCCATAGAGGCTGAATTAGAGCCTTCACATCGATTTCTCATAGTTGGATCCCAAGATACAAAGCATTTTTTAGGGTAATCAAGCCTAACTGCCATAATATATTTTGGATTTTCAGCAGGAGAAAACCCAATGAAATAAGTTCTTTTAGCGCCATCTTTGCTGTACTTTCCATCAATAACCATTTCTGCTGTGCCTGTTTTTCCGGCAACTGAGTAACCATCAATTACCGCTCGATAACCTGATCCATTATCTGAAGCAACAGAGTCGAGTATTTCAGCTATTCTTTTAGTCGATTCTGGAGAAAAGACTTGCTCTAAATTATCAGGAGCACTGTTGTTTTTAAAAAGTTTTAATGAAGGTATTGCGCCTTCATTGGCAAATACAAGATAAGCTCTTGCTAGTTGTGCAAGATTTGTATTCATGGGACCGTGCCCAAATGAAAGTGAGCGTTTGTCAGCTAAGCCCCAATTACTATAATGTCTTAAAACTCCAGGATTTTCAGTTCCAGGCATTAATCCAAGGGAGCTTCCAAAACCTAGCATTTTCCATGTGTTGTAGAACTCTTCATTTTTAATATTTTCTGCAACCATTACTGTGCCTAAATTATGTGACTTTTCAAGAATTCTTTGAATCGTCATCTCTGTATATTTTTTATCAGGCAGTATGTTTCCAACACGACTTGTCACATCAATTAATTCATCTTCTGTTGCAGTTATTACGCCTTTATCTAAAGCAAGAAGCATTGTAAAGGGCTTCATGGTAGATCCTGGCTCAGTTTTATCAGAGAAAACACGATTACGATAATCATCAGCACTATAGTTTTGATGATTGTTTGGATCTGTTGATGGGTAGTTTGTAAGGGCTAATATTTCACCATTAGGTGATAGCACAATCGCAGCGGCAGAGTCTGCCTCATGGAATTCAGCCTGCTCTTTGATTGCATTGTAGACATGAAATTGAATATCTGAGTCAATAGTTAAATTTAAATCAGCACCTTCTTTAAATTTTTTAATTAACTCTGCATCATAGTAGATATTAGAACCATTTTTGTTATCTGCTAATCGCTTAACACCATCAAATCCAGCTAAATATTGGTCATATTCTGATTCAATGCCAAATACCCCAATATTATTAATATTAGTTTTTCCAATTAATGGCGCTACAGAGTCTTTTTTAGGATAGTAGCGAAAACCACTAGATTCGATTGCTACCCCAGCTATTGATTGCCTAGTACACTTCTCCTCTTCTATTTTTTCTTTTACTGCTAACTTTAAGCCTACAAGTAATTTAACTTTATCTGCCAAATTATTAGATGGTAATTTAAGTTCTTTCAAGCAAATGTTAACGCGTTTATTTTTGAGTTCAGCAATATTACTTAGAATAGGGTCATTTACTCTTAATTTTTCTTTAACAATAAAGTACTTTCTTTTATTCTCTCTCTTTTTACTTATTTTTTCCCTAAATTCATCTGTTGGAATATTCAAGGCTTCAGCCAAAAGATCAATATATTCATCTTGAAGGATCATTGGGTCAAGATTAATTTTCTTGTGTATGAGGTTTATAGCAAGAAGATTATTATTCCTGTCCAGAATATTACCCCTTATGGATTTTTCAATAATTGTAAACTCAGAATTATTTGAGGCTTTAAGTTTTAATGACAAGTCATTTGCAATAATATCGGTAATACTAAAAGCCCTATAAATAAAAAAGAACACAATGATAATGAAACTAATTTTAATTAATGCTTGTCTGTTTCTATAACCCTGTACCCTTGTAATCTTCATATAGAGATCTCTTCAGTTTCAATTGGGACGAACATCAATAATTCTTCTTTTGATTTTTGATAAATCGTTATCCCACTTTCAAGCTCTGAATATTCCATCATTAGCTGCCTGTTGAGAGCATTTATACGCTCATGATTAGACTTAACAACTTTTTCATTTTGATGTAGCAAATACATTTGATGATGCCAATGAATGCTTAATATTGAAATTGAAACGATCGAAATTATTAATAAAATATTAATAATGAATTTTTTTTTAATTATCGCTAGCACTTTTCAACCAAACGGAGGATTGCACTTCGTGATCTTCTATTCACTTTGATCTCTTCATCAGAAGGCTTAATTTTTCCTAAATCTTTCAGTAAGCATTCAGACTCATCATTGGCAATGACTGGTAATCCTTTTGGGAGTTGCTTAGGTCGAGAATGTTTACGAATGAATTGTTTAACTATTCTGTCTTCAATTGAGTGAAAAGTAATAATTACAAGTCTTCCTTTGGGAGATAATGCGTCAATAGTTTGCTCAAGAGCTTCTGAAAGTTTTTTTAATTCATCATTAATTGCAATTCTAATAGCTTGAAATGAGCGAGTCGCTGGGTGCTTTTTTTTGCCAGGTCTTACAACACTAGAGATAATATTTGCTAGCTCAAGCGTTGAGTTCAGATCGTTATTTTTTTGATATGCTTTAATGGTTGAGGCGATAATTCTACTTCTTTTTTCTTCGCCATACTGAAAAAGAGTATTAGCAATTTCGGTTTCGCTACTATCTCTTAACCAGCTTGCTGCAGTAGTAGTTTGGGTTTGATCCATCCTCATGTCAAGAGCGCCATCTTTCATAAAGCTAAACCCTCTTTCAGCATTGTCAATTTGAGGTGAAGAGATGCCAAGATCCATTAATATGCCATCTACTTTTCCTAATAAATTCAATTGACTAAGAGTATCTTGAAGGTTTGAAAAATTGCAATGAATTGGGGTTAGGCGTGAGTCTGGAAAATTTATTTGTGCATAATTAATTGCCTCCATATCTTGATCAAGGCCAATAACCTTTCCAGAATTTCCAAGATTATTTAGTATCCCCTTGGTATGTCCACACCTACCTAGAGTGGCATCAACATAGACACCATTAGGCTTAATATTAAGGCCTTTAATAGACTCATTGAAAAGGACTGATTCATGATGATTTGATTCTATCATTGAGTTATTACACTTAATTGATTCATCGCTTTAAAGTGAAAGTTTTGAAATCTCTTCAGGAACATCATCTTGAGAACTTAATCTTTCAAGCTTTTCAATTTGCTGATGCCATGCATTTTCATCCCAAATTTCAAAACTTGTGCCTTGGCCACTTAGAATCGCTTTATCTGTTAAATTTGCATAACTCTTGTGAGAGCTTGGTAATAAAATTCTGCCAATTTTATCTAAGTCACAATCACATGCATGGCCTATAAGTTTTCTGGATATTTTCTTAGAATGAACATTCAGCGAAGGGAGTTCAGCAATCTTCCGTTCAAGTTGTTGCCAATTAGGAAGTGGGTATAAAACTAAACAAGGGTCATCAGGATGAATACTAAGGACCATTTCCCCAGAGCAGATTTTGGCTACTTGATGTTGATGGCGAACAGGTATCTTTACCCTTCCTTTCGAATCAATTGATAATAGGTGAATTCCACGAAACATAAACCATTTTATACCATTAAATACCATTTATTACCACAAATATTTAAGATTAAATTGATATTTATGTGTGTAACATAATAAATAATATTTAAAATTTTTTTTACAAAAAATTAACTAATTTAGGCAAAAATAATGAATAAAAAAGTAGCAATTATTGGTGCTGGTCCATCTGGTCTGGCCCAGCTTAGAGCCTTTAAATCAGCGGAAGAAAATGGTGAAATCGTCCCGGAGATTGTTTGTTTTGAGAAGCAAGATAACTGGGGAGGACTCTGGAATTACAGCTGGAGGACGGGACTTGATGAACATGGCGAAATTGCACACAGCAGTATGTACCGTTATCTTTGGTCAAATGGCCCTAAAGAGTGCTTAGAATTTGCAGACTATTACTTTGAAGAGCACTTTGGTCATCCTATAGCCTCCTTTCCACCAAGAGAGGTTTTGTTTGATTATATTCAGGGAAGGGTTAAAAAAGCTAATGTTCGAGATAAGATAAGATTTAATACCGCCATAAGAAATGTTGAATACAGTGAGCAAAGTGGGCTATTTACTTTATCTATAAGTAACCTAGTTGATGATGAGACGTATTCTGAAGAATTTGATTACGTTATTGTTGCTTCTGGACATTTTTCCACCCCTAATGTCCCTAGTTATGAAGGATTTAGTCATTTTAATGGCAGAATACTTCATGCCCATGACTTTAGAGATGCTTTAGAGTTTGAAGGCCAAGATATCTTAATAATTGGAAGTAGTTACTCTGCTGAAGATATTGGCTCTCAATGCTACAAATATGGAGCCAAGTCAATTATAAGTAGTTATCGAACGGCTCCAATGGGATTTGGCTGGCCTGATAATTGGGAGGAGAAGCCTGCATTAATTAAAGTCTCAGGAAATACTGCTCATTTTGCCGATGGGAGCTCAAAAGATGTTGATTCAATTATTCTATGTACAGGCTATATTCACCATTTCCCATTCTTGCCAGATTCACTTCGCTTAAAAACGAATAATATTCTTTATCCATTAGGTTTATTTAAAGGCGTTGTCTGGGAGAAAAATCCAAAGCTGATGTATTTAGGTATGCAAGATCAATGGTATACCTTTAATATGTTTGATGCCCAAGCTTGGTATGCAAGAGACGTTATTCTTGAAAAAATAGAGCTGCCTTTATTTGATGATATGCAGGCGCATACACTTGAATGGCATCAGCGAGAAACAGCACAAGAAGATGTTGCTTATGCAATTGACTTTCAAGGCGCCTACACTCAAATGTTAATTGATGAAACTGATTATCCCAATTTTGATATCAAAGGAGTGAATAAGACATTTATGGATTGGAAGCATGATAAAAAAGATGGAATTATGACTTTTAGAGATAAATCTCATGCATCTTTGATGACAGGAACCCAGTCACCACCTCACCATACGCCATGGCTGAAGGCGTTAGATGATTCTCTAGAGACTTATTTAGACATTTGATTTAAATGAGCTAGTAAATATTACTTTTGTATAATGACAAGTAGTTAACTAAAAAAATCGAATTAACCATATAAAAAACACCTTTACATAGATTAATTAAGACTAAAATTCCATCTTTTTTAAAATATAATAAATAGCTGTTAATTAGCTAAATTGCTGTTAAATGAATTCTACTAAAAATAACACTGTACGACAGAAAAAATTGATGGCATTAGCTGGATTATTCTGGTTTTTTTTCCTAATATTTTATCTTTTAGGAGCTTTGACTTTTCATGCTGGTGAGCAAGCCTTTACAGCACTTTATGTTTGGTTTAATAGCTCAATCTTCTCTCCAATATTAATCGCCTTATTGAGCATAACAATTGTCTTTCATGTTGTGACTGCAGTGACTAGGCAATTATCAAATAATGTTAGTTCTGGTGATAGATATAAGAAGCCTTATCCTAAAGCCATACCAAGATTAGTTGCATGGTCTGGTGCATCTATTATTCTTATTTTTATAGTTACCCATAGTATTCAAATGTTTTCAATCGACTCTACTGATTTATATTCAGAAATCCAGTTAATTTTTCAAAGACCAATGATGTGGGCTATTTATGGCCTTGGAATGATTGCAATATCAACACACTTGCATCATGGGTTGATAAACGTACTTCAAACATTCGGTATTTCCAGTAAACAACCCAAGGGCTTAGCATTTGGGATTGTCTTTGTAATCATGGCAGGCTATGCTTCAATTCCACTAGGTATTTTGTATGCAAAAATTTAATCCAAACGTGCCGACTGGGCCCTTAGAGGGTAGATGGGAGAAACATAAATTTGATTTAGCTCTTATCGCGCCGCAAAATAGAAAAAAATATAATATTATTGTTATTGGAACTGGTCTTGCAGGCGCATCTTTATGCGCAACACTAGGAGAGGCAGGCTACAATGTCCAGTCTTTTTGTTACAACGACAGCCCAAGAAGAGCGCATTCAATTGCTGCTCAGGGCGGCGTCAATGCTAGTAAAAATTATCAAAATGATGGTGATAGTACCTGGAGGCTCTTCTATGACACAATCAAGGGTGGTGATTTCCGTGCAAGGGAGTCCAATATATATCGCTTAGCTCAATTGAGTTGCAATATTATTGATCAGGCAGTTTCCCAAGGTGTTCCTTTTGCAAGAGAATATAGTGGTTATTTGGCAAATAGGTCATTTGGTGGTACTCAGGTTTCTCGAACTTTTTATGCTCGTGGACAAACTGGACAGCAACTCTTGTTAGGGGCATATAGCTCAATGAGCAAAGAAATAGCATCTGGAAAAGTAAAACATACTTCTAGATCTGAAATGTTAGAAATAATAATAATTGATGGAAAGGCCCGAGGAGTTGTAGTGCGAGATTTAATCACGGGTGAAATTTCTTCACACGTTGCTGATTGTGTTGTAATGTGCACTGGTGGTTATAGTAATGCCTATTTCCTGTCAACTAATGCAAAGGGTTGTAATACTTCTGCAACATGGAGAGCACATAAAAATGGTGCTTATTTTGCAAATCCAAGTTTCACTCAGATTCACCCAACTTGTGTTCCACCAACTGGTGACAGTCAGTCCAAATTAACACTAATGAGTGAATCTTTAAGAAATGATGGTCGAATATGGGCCCCAAAAAATATTGAAGATTGCGATAAAAATCCAAATGAGATTTTAGAAGAAAATAGAGATTATTTTCTGGAGCGAATGTACCCTGCATTTGCAAACTTAGTGCCAAGAGATATTGCATCAAGAGCACTTAAAGGTATATGCGATGAAGGGCGAGGTGTTGGTTCAATCATTAATGATCAAAGGCTTGGCGTTTATCTTGATTTTTCTTCGGTCATTGAAAAAATGGGCATTGATAAAGTTAAAGAGAAATACGGTAACTTGTTTGATATGTATAAAAATATTACAGGTGAAAATCCTTATGAAGTGCCAATGAAGATTTATCCTGCGCCGCATTACACAATGGGTGGATTATGGGTTGATTACAACCTAATGACAACGATTGATGGGTTGTTTGCGTGTGGTGAAGCTAATTTTTCTGATCATGGGGCAAATCGATTAGGTGCCTCTGCGTTGATGCAAGGATTAGCCGATGGCTATTTCATTGCGCCACAAACTGTTGCTAACTATCTAGCGCGCGGAACATTTGAAAAGGTAAGTAATGATCACCCTGATGTCATAGCCTCTATCGATGCAGTTAAAAGTCGTATAGATAAGCTAATGAATGCGCCTATGCCAGAACATTCTCCCGACTATTTTCATAGAAAAGTAGGTGGTATCTTATGGGCTGCATGCGGAATGGCAAGAGATAAGAATGCGCTTGAAGAGGCGGTGAAATCAATTGAAAAACTAAAGTCTGATTTCTGGAAAAGTATTAAAGTAACTGGCTCAGATACTGACTTTAATCAAACCCTAGAAAAGGCTGGTAGGGTTGCAGATTTTATTGAGCTTGGCCATCTAATGTGTGTTGATGCTCTTGATCGTGAAGAGTCTTGTGGCGCACATGCGCGCCTTGAGTATCTCGCTGAAAGTGGTGATGCTATGAGAGATGATGAGAACTATGGTTATGTAGCTGCATGGGAATTTAACGAGAATGGCCCGGAGCTTCATAAAGAAGAGCTTAATTATGAATTTATTAAGCCAACATATAGGGACTATAAATGAATTTCACACTGCATATCTGGCGACAAAAAAATACGAGTAGTGACGGAAGCTTTGTAACTTACCATGTTGAAAATATTGATAGCGACACCTCATTTTTAGAGATGCTAGATCACTTAAATGAGAAGCTTATTGACAAAGGTGAAGATTGTGTAGTGTTCGATTATGATTGTAGAGAAGGAATTTGCGGCACCTGCTCATTGGTAATTAATGGCCACCCTCATGGCGAAAAGAAAGCAACGACTACTTGCCAGCTTTATATGAGGGATTATGCTAATCAGAGAGAGCTTTGGATCGAGCCATGGCGTGCTCAAAGTTTCCCAATTATGAAAGATTTGGCTGTTAAGCGAGAAGCGTTTGACCGAATTATTCAGTCTGGAGGGTTTATCTCTGTTTCTGTTGGCTCTGCCCCTGAAGCTAACTCTCAACTGATTAATAAAGACGATGCAGATTGTGCATTTGACTCAGCAACTTGTATTGGATGCGGTGCATGTGTTGCAGTCTGTCCAAATGCTTCAGCAAGTCTATTTGTGGCTGCAAAGATTAATCATTTTGAGCAGTTGCCCCAAGGCAAAATTGAAAGCAAGAAGCGAGCAGAAAGAATGATAAATCAAATGGAAGAAGAAGGCTTTGGAAGTTGTTCAAATCATCGGCATTGTGAGACTGTTTGTCCAAAAGAAATTTCAGTTAGTAATATTGCTACAATGAATAATTTGCTATTAGCATAATTGCATAGCTATTTTTTATATTTTTAGGGAGATGTTATGAAAGTTGTTGTTTTAGGTGCTGCTGGCGGAATTGGTCAGGCGTTAGGATTATTATTGAAAACACAGTTACCAAATGGAACTGAATTATCATTGTATGACATTGCTCCTGTGACGCCAGGTGTCGCGGCAGATTTGAGTCATATACCAACGGCAGTTAAAGTTTCTGGTTTTGCAGGCGAAGACCCTTCACCTGCTCTAGTAAATGCAGATATTGTATTAATTTCAGCTGGCGTTGCTCGTAAGCCAGGAATGGATCGGTCCGATCTTTTTAATATTAATGCAGGTATTGTTAAAAACCTCGTTTCAGTATGTGCAGATACTTGTCCAAAGGCTTTAATTGGAATTATTACAAATCCTGTAAACACAACGGTTGCAATTGCAGCAGATGTTTTAAAGAAAAAAGGAGTTTACGATCCAGCACGATTATTTGGCATTACGACTTTAGATATTATTCGTTCTAGTACATTTGTTGCTGAAGTTAATGGGGTTAATCCTGAAGATGTAAGTGTTCCTGTAATTGGTGGCCACTCAGGAATTACTATCCTTCCGTTGCTTTCACAGTCAGGTTTTGACTTTGATGAGGCTAGTGCATCTGCAATGACAAAACGTATTCAGAATGCAGGAACCGAAGTTGTTGAGGCAAAAGCTGGTGGTGGCTCAGCTACTTTATCAATGGGTCAGGCAGCAGCAAAATTTGGTTTGTCTCTAGTTCGCGCTCTTAATGGTGAAGAAGGCGTAATAGAGTGTACTTATGTTGAAGGCTCTGGAGATAGGGCTCGCTTTTTTGCACAACCAGTCCTGTTGGGTAAAAATGGTGTTGATAAAATATTAGGTTTTGGAGATCTTTCAGCATTTGAAGAAAAAACACTTAATGCAGCACTTGAAACCCTTAGATCTGATATCAAAATTGGTGAAGAGTTTGTTTCACAAGCTTAAAAATCATTAAATAAGGCGAAAATGTCACAAACTCTGCATGATAAGGCTTTAGCTTATCACCAGGAAGGAAGACCTGGAAAGATTAATGTTACTTCTCACAAGAAATTAGATAACGATCAAGATCTGAGTTTAGCTTATAGCCCAGGCGTTGCAGCTCCTGTAAGAGAAATTGTAAAAGATCCTGGTGCGGTTAATAAATATACTATTAAAGGTAATTTGGTGGCAGTAATTACTGATGGTTCAGCTGTCCTAGGCTTAGGAAATGTTGGGCCTTTGGCGGCAAAACCAGTGATGGAAGGTAAGGCTGTATTATTCAAGCGTTTTGCAGGTATTGATGTTTTTAATATAGAGCTTGATACTCAAGATGTTGAAGAAATTATCAGTACAATTAAAAACATTGCGCCAACATTTGGTGGGATTAATTTAGAGGATATTTCTGCGCCGCGCTGCTTTGAAATTGAAAAGAGATTAATTGATGAGTTAGATATACCTGTTTTTCATGATGATCAACATGGGACTGCTATTATTGTCGCAGCTGGTCTTTTAAATGCGCTCGAAATTCAAGAAAAAAACTTCAAGGAAGCCAAAATTGTATGCGCAGGTGCTGGATCTGCTGGAATTGCAACATTAAATTTATTACTTGAACTTGGTTTTAGTAAAGACAATATTTTGCTGGTTGATCGAAATGGAGTAGTTTCAACAAAAAGTGAAAACTTAAGTAAGGAAAAACTTGCTTTTGCAGTAGATACTGATAAAAAAACTTTAAGTGATGCTATTGAAGGCTCTGACGTTTTTATAGGTGTTGCTAGAGGAAATCTTGTAACTCAAGAGATGGTGAAATCGATGGCTAAAAGACCAATAATTTTTGCATTATCTAATCCTGATCCAGAAATCTCACCAGTAGATGTTTATGCCTGCAGAGATGACGTGTTAATGGCTACAGGAAGAAGTGATTATCCAAATCAGGTAAATAATGTTCTTGGCTTTCCTTATATTTTTAGAGGAGCACTTGATGCCAACTCTAAAATTATTAATACTGAAATGAAGGTTGCAGCAGTTCATGCACTTAAAGACTTAGTTAAGCTTCCGGCTCCTAAAGAATTAATAGAGATTTATAAAGATACTAGTTTGACTTTTGGAAAAGACTATTTTATTCCTAAACCGTTTGATCCTAGGCTAATCAAAGTTGTTCCAAAAGCAATATTTGAAGCAGCAGTTGCTAGTGGTGCTTCAAGGCAAAAATAATCAACGAATAACCTTTTAATTACTACATTTAAACCTTGCTAAGCTAAATTAGTTATGGGATAATGTCCGATTGTTTTTTTGGAGGGGTGGCCGAGTGGTTAAAGGCGACGGACTGTAAATCCGTTCTCTCTGAGTACGTTGGTTCGAATCCAACTCCCTCCACCAGAAGAACATGAGAATAAGAAATTGCGGGTGTCGTATATTGGTATTACCTTAGCCTTCCAAGCTAATGAGGTGGGTTCGATTCCCATCACCCGCTCCATGTGGTTAGGGCTGTGCTCACCTAGCTCAGTTGGTAGAGCACTTCCTTGGTAAGGAAGAGGTCGCCGGTTCAAATCCGGTGGTGAGCTCCACGCAAATTGAATGAATATAGGAGATTAGAAATGGCAAAAGAGAAATTTGAAAGAACCAAACCACACGTAAATGTGGGAACAATTGGTCACGTTGACCATGGAAAAACTACTTTAACTGCAGCCCTTACTAAGGTTATGGCTGAAATGAACGGTGGTGAATTTAAGGATTATGCAAATATTGATAATGCTCCTGAAGAAAGAGAGCGTGGTATCACGATTTCAACAGCGCACGTAGAGTATGAGTCAGCGGCTCGTCACTACGCTCACGTTGATTGTCCGGGACACGCCGACTACGTTAAGAACATGATTACAGGTGCTGCTCAAATGGACGGCGCTATTATTGTAATTGCTGCAACTGATGGACCAATGGCTCAAACGCGTGAGCACATTCTATTGTCTCGTCAAGTTGGTGTTCCTTACATCGTTGTTTACATGAACAAAGCCGATATGGTTGATGATGAAGAATTAGTAGAGCTTGTTGAAATGGAAATCCGTGAACTCTTAACAGAGTACGAATTCCCAGGTGATGACACTCCAGTGATCTTTGGTTCAGCTTTGAAAGCATTAGAAGGTGATACATCAGATATTGGTGTCCCTTCAATTATGAAGTTAGTTGAAGCATTAGATACATACATCCCAACTCCAGAGCGTGATACAGATAAGACATTCCTAATGCCAATTGAGGACGTGTTCTCAATCTCAGGTCGTGGAACGGTTGTAACAGGTCGTATCGAACGTGGTGTTGTTAATGTTGGTGATGAAATTGAAATCGTTGGTATTAAAGACACGCAGTTGACTACTTGTACAGGTGTTGAAATGTTTAGAAAATTGCTTGACTCAGGTGAAGCAGGTGATAACGTTGGTGTTCTTCTTCGCGGAACGAAGCGTGAAGACGTTGAGCGTGGTCAAGTACTTGCTAAAAAAGGTACGATTAACCCGCACACTAAGTTTGAAGCAGAGATTTATGTTTTAAGTAAAGAAGAAGGTGGACGTCATACTCCATTCTTTAACAATTATCGTCCACAGTTCTACTTCAGAACAACAGACGTTACTGGTGCATGCGAACTGCCAAAAGGCGTTGAAATGGTTATGCCAGGTGACAATGTGAAGATGACAATTGAGTTACTAGCTCCGATTGCAATGGAAGAAGGATTAAGATTTGCAATTAGAGAAGGTGGACGCACAGTAGGTGCTGGAGTCGTCTCGAAAATTACGAGTTAAAAGATAGATTAGTAGGTGGTTGCTTTTTATGAGTAGCCACTTTTATAGGGTTTGATATTTAGGCAAGTGGCTCAATTGGTAGAGTAGTGGTCTCCAAAACCATTGGTTGGGGGTTCGAGTCCCTCCTTGCCTGCCAAATTAAAGGATATGTGTGGCTAAACAAATAGAAAATTTAAAGAGTGGTTCTGATCAGTGGAAAACTATCTTAGCAATTTTAATTGTAGTTGCTGGACTTGCTTTATATTATGTCAATCCTTTAGGATTTAATGCGCTTACAAAAGTTTTAGTGACGCTTGTAGTTTTTGCTGTAGCGGTAACTGTTTTTGTAAAATCTGATCAAGGTGATCGATTTGTTCATTTCTTGAAAGAAACACGAATTGAATTACGAAAGGTTGTTTGGCCAACTCGTCCAGAAACAATAAAAACAACTGGAATCATTATGGTTGCAGTAGTTATAGTTGCAATTTTCCTTTGGATTATTGATGCATTCTTTACTTGGGGTGTTCAATCAATTTCGTCAATTAATATTTTTTAAGTAAAGGATTATTATGTCTAAGAATTGGTTTGTAATCCATGCTAGAAGCGGCTATGAAGCGAAAGTTAAAATAGCTATTGAAGAAGCTGTGACTAGAGAAGGTATTGAAGATTTGGTTGATGAGATTCTTATTCCAACTGAACAAGTAGTTGAGCTAAAAGCTGGAAAGAAAAAAGAAACTGAGCGTAAATTCTTCCCAGGCTATATGCTGATTAAGATGGAGCTCACTGAGCCTAGCTGGTTACTAGTTAAAAATACTAATAACGTTATAGGGTTTATAGGTGGGTCATCTGGAAAGCCTTCTCCAATAACTCAGAGAGAAGTAGATAGAATTTTTGCACGCGTTCAAGAAGGTGCTGATAAACCTAAGCCTAAGGTTGCATTTCAACCAGGCGAAGAAGTTTTGGTTATTGATGGTCCATTTAATGAATTTAATGGAACTGTTGAAAGTGTTAATTATGAAAAGAGTTTGCTGACAGTGGAGGTTTTAATTTTTGGACGAACTACTGCAGTTGAATTAGAGTTTTCTCAAGTAGAGAAGACATAAGTCAGTCAGTCAGAAGCGACTGAATTTGTTAACGGGGAGCTTAAAAGCGTTTGAACCCATAGGAGATAAAAATGGCAAAAAAAATTGAGTCATATATTAAGTTGCAGGTTCCTGCAGCAGAGGCAAATCCTTCACCACCAGTTGGTCCAGCATTGGGTCAACATGGTGTAAATATTATGGATTTTTGTAAGGCGTTTAATGCTCAAACACAAGAGCTTGATAAAGGGATGCCAGTACCTGTAATTATTACTGTATACAGTGATCGTAGTTTTACATTTATAACGAAGACTCCTCCTGCAGCAGTTTTGCTTCTTAAAGTTACAGGTATTGAAAAAGGAAGTGGTGAGCCACATCTTAATAAGGTTGGTAAAGTTACTCGTGCTCAATTAGAAGAAGTTGCGAATATAAAAATGAAAGACTTAAATGCAAATGATTTAGATGCAGCGGTTCAAATTGTTGCGGGTACTGCTCGCTCAATGGGCATTGTGGTGGAGGGTTAAAGATGGCTAATTTATCAAAAAATCAAAAAGCAAACGCTTTAAAAATTAAAGAGGGTTCTAAATACGCAATTACTGAGGCTTTAGCATTAGTGAAGGATTGTGCTTCAGCCAAGTTTGATGAGTCAGTTGATGTAAGTATTAACCTTGGTATTGATACCAAAAAATCAGATCAAAATGTTCGTGGGGCAGTTGTCCTTCCTAATGGAACTGGAAAAGTTGTTCGTGTTGCAGTTTTTACTCAGGGTGATAATGTTCAAAAAGCAACTGATGCAGGCGCAGATATTGTTGGTATGGATGATCTAATGAAAAGCATGCAAGATGGAGATTTAAATTATGATGTTGTTATTGCATCTCCTGACGCAATGGGTGTTGTTGGTAGATTAGGTCAAGTTCTTGGGCCTCGTGGATTGATGCCAAACCCTAAAGTTGGAACTGTAACACCTGACGTTGCTACTGCAGTTAAAAATGCAAAAGCGGGCCAAGTTCGTTACCGTGCCGATAAAGCTGGAATTGTTCATGCTGGTATTGGGAAAGCTTCTTTTGACGTAAAAGCGTTGGAAGAGAATATTGTTGCACTTATTGATGCGATTAAGAAAGCTAAACCAAGTTCAACGAAAGGTATTTATATCAAAAAAGTAAGCGTTTCATCAACTATGGGTCCAGGCCTTAGTGTTGATGGTGCAAGTGTAGATATTTAAGTAGATTTAAAAAGCTGTTAATTAAATAATTATCAGCTAAAAAATTCTTTGGGCGACAAGGTGACTTGTTCTGCCTCAAAGACCATAGGTGTGACAGGTTGATTATGACTTGTTGCTTAATAAATTGATCCTTCAATTTGCCTATGTAGAGGGTATGGAAATACCTTGTGGCGAAAGTTATAATTTTATAGCTTTCATTTTTTAATTGTTCAGGAGAGATTATGGCTCTAAGTCTTGAAGCAAAAAAAGCAGTCGTCGAACAGGTAAATGCAGTAGCTAATGGTGCTGTGTCTGTTGGTGTTGCTGAGTATCGTGGATTGAATGTTGGACAAATGACTAATTTGCGGAATGCTGCTATGGACGCAGATGTTTCTTTGCGTGTTGTAAAAAATACGCTTGCAAAGAGAGCATTAGCTGAGACAGGATGTGAATGTATTACTCCAGTCTTAAGTGGACCGGTTATCTTGGGTTTTTCCCAAGAAGATCCGGGCGCTGTAGCTCGTGTTTTCCGTGACTTCATTAAAGATAATGAAGCATTAGTTGTTAAAGGTTTGGGAGTATCCGGTGAATTTATTGATGCAGATCAACTAAAAAGAATCGCGAGCTTACCAACTAAAGATCAAGCAATCAGTATGTTGATGGCGTTGATGCTTGCACCAACTGAGAAGTTAGTTAGAACTTTAAACGAAGTTCCAACTAAGTTAACTCGTGTTGTAGCAGCTATTCGTGATCAAAAACAATAATAATTATATAGAGGAGTAAATATCATGGCGAAATTAAGCAATGAAGATATTTTAGGTGCAATTGCAGATATGTCTGTAATGGATGTTGTTGAACTAGTATCAGCAATGGAAGAGAAGTTTGGAGTTTCTGCAGCAGCGGTTGCAGCGGCACCAGTAGCAGCAGCAGCAGATGCTGGAGCAGCGGCTGAAGAAAAGACTGAGTTCAATGTAATGCTAACAAGTTTTGGTGATAAGAAAGTTGCAGTTATTAAAGCTGTTCGTACTATTACAGGATTAGGTCTTAAAGAGGCTAAAGATCTTGTTGAAAGTGCTCCTGCAGCAATTAAAGAAGGTGCATCAAAAGCGGAAGCTGATGATATTCAAAAGCAGCTTGAAGAAGCTGGCGCTAGCGTAGAACTTAAGTAATTTGTTCAATGCTACAAACCAAAATCCCCAAAGGGGATTTTGGTGTTTTTTTTAGAAGTAATTTTGAAAACCATTTATTGATTATTACGGGGCATCCATGACTTATTCATTTACAGAAAAAAAACGTATCAGAAATAATTTTGGAACAAGAGAGTCGATTCTTAAAGAGCCAGATTTATTATCTATTCAGATTAATTCATTTAATAGCTTTATTCAAAAAGGGGCTACTGAAAAGGAAAATATTGGTCTTCACTCTGTTTTTCAATCTGTATTTCCAATTACAGCCTTAAATGGTTATGCCGAAATTGAATATTTGGATTATGAGCTTCAAGAGCCTAAATATAATGTTAAAGAATGTAAGCTTCGTGGAGTAACGTATGCTGCAACCTTGCAAGTTAAACTTAACTTGGTCCTTTTTGACAAAAATGGTTCTAATTTAAAGAAGAAGCGTCGCGTTAAGCAAATTATCGAAGAAAGTGTCTATTTAGGGCAACTTCCATTGATGACTGATACTGGAACATTTGTAATTAATGGAACTGAGCGTGTTGTGGTTTCTCAGCTTCATCGTTCTCCAGGAGTTATTTTTGAGCATGATAAGGGGAAAACTCACTCTTCTGGGAAAATATTATTCTCATCACGTATTATTCCTTACCGTGGCTCATGGTTAGACTTTGAGTTTGATCATCACGAGCACTTGTTTGTTAGAATAGATAGAAGAAGAAAATTACCTGTGACTGCCTTGCTAAGAGCTATGGGACAGTCAACAAATGACATTATTGATACTTTCTTTGATCATATTGTTGTTAAATTAAAATCTAAATCGTGTGATCTAGTCATTAAACCTGAGCGTTTGAAAGGAATTATTGCAGAGTTTGATATTAAGGTTGGAAAGGATATTGTTGTTGAACAAGGACGTCGAATTACTGCTAAGCACGCAAAAATTCTTCAGGACGCAAAAGTAGACTCAATTAATGCTCCACTTGAATATCTTATTGGAAAAGTCATTTCTGCAGATATAGTTGATACTGATACTGGTGAAATCTTATTAGCTGCAAACTCATTAATAACTGAAGAATCTATAGAGGTATTAACTGCGACTAAGATTAAGAAGATCAATATTATCTATCTTAATGATGCTGAAAATGGTATCTATATTTCTGACACTTTACGTCTAGATGAGTTGCAAACAGAAATTGAAGCTCGCATGTCAATCTACCATGTAATGAGACCGGGTGAGCCTGCTACTGAAGACGCAGTTAACACACTTTTTTCTAATCTGTTTTTTAATAATGATCGTTATGACCTTTCTCGTGTTGGTCGAATGAAGCTAAATAGAAGATTAGGTGTTGCTAGTGAGACTGGTGAGCATGTGCTAACTCATGATGATATTATTAATGTAATTAAACAGTTAATTGATATTAAAAATGGACATGATGTTGTAGATGATGTTGATACTTTAGCTAATAGAAGAGTAAGAGCTATTGGTGAAATGATTGAAAATCAATTTAGAATTGGCCTTATTCGTGTAGAAAAAGCAGTGAAAGAGGGGTTAAATCTTGCTGAAACAGATGAATTAACTCCACAAGATCTTATTAATTCTAAGCCAGTTTCAGCTGCAGTTAGAGAATTTTTTGGCTCTTCACAGTTATCTCAATTTATGGATCAAGTGAATCCATTATCTGGTGTAACACATAAGCGACGCATATCAGCCTTAGGCCCTGGAGGCCTAACAAGAGAACGTGCTGGCTTTGAAGTTCGTGATGTTCATCCATCTCATTATGGTCGATTGTGTCCAATTGAAACACCTGAAGGTCCGAATATTGGATTAATTAATACTTTAGCAGTTTATGCAAGAACGAATGATTATGGTTTTTTAGAGACTCCTTATCAAATAGTTAAGAAAGGACAAGTCACTAAAGAAATTGTGTATGTGTCAGCAATTGATGAGATTGACCACACTATTGCTCAAGCAAACTCTAAAGTAGATAGCAAGGGTTATTTGGTAGACGACCTTGTTTCAGGACGCCATAAAAATGAATTTGTACTGGTAGGTAAGTCAGAAGTAACACTTATTGATATTGACTCAAAACAAATATCATCTGTAGCTGCATCACTTATACCTTTTCTAGAACATGATGATGCTAACCGCGCATTAATGGGATCAAATATGCAGCGTCAAGCAGTACCTGTGCTTAGAGCTGAAAAGCCACTTGTTGGAACTGGGATTGAGCGAGTTGTTGCAACTGATTCACGTGTCTGTGTTGTTGCAAATCATGATGGAGTTGTTGAAACAGTAGATGCTTCTAGAATAGTAATTCGAGTTGATGCTAAGCAAGCAAAGGCTGGAGAGCTTGGTGTTGATATTTATAGTTTAGTGAAATATTCTCGTTCAAATCAAAATACTTGTATCAATCAAAAACCACTTGTTCAGCCAGGTGATAAGGTTGTTGCTGGTGATGTCTTGGCAGATGGCCCATCAACTGACTTAGGTGAGTTAGCATTAGGTCAAAATATGATGATTGCCTTTATGCCTTGGAATGGATATAACTTTGAAGATTCAATACTCATATCAGAAAAAGTAGTCCAGGAAGACCGCTATACTTCAATTCATATTGAAGAATTGACAGCTTATGCTAGAGATACAAAACTTGGCGCTGAAGAAGTTACTGCAGATATACCTAATGTAAGTGAGTCTGCACTATCAAAACTTGATGATGTTGGTATTGTATATGTTGGTGCTCGAGTAAAAGGTGGTGATATTCTTGTTGGAAAGGTAACCCCTAAAAGCGAAACAGTTCTTTCTCCAGAAGAGAAATTATTGCGTGCTATCTTTGGAGAAAAAG
>OJIH01000052.1_pt1 | contig 18003 bp, 16 predicted proteins | sample 1595351 | NCBI WGS metagenome assembly OJIH01 (sample SAMN05416697, study PRJEB24817) | seawater metagenome | isolation source: Sea water | place: Canada:Atlantic | collected 2013-07
GTGAGTACCCATTTGGACCTTCCACTACTAAGGTCTCTAATATTAGCTCTGCACCTGGCGCCATCATATCTTTTAACTGAAGCAAATGCTCCATGTGACTTCTTTGGTGATAAAGAACACCCATTGAGAAGACAGAGTCAAAGATTGATAATTTAGGCATTTCTTCAAGTCTAATAGGAAGAAGCATCGCATTAATGTCTTTATTAACTAACGATTTAATTGCAGCATACTGGTAATTAAATAAAAGGAAAGGCTCAATTCCTAGTGCTTTCTTGGCGCCTTCCATCGCCATTCTTAATGTGAAATAGCCATTTCCAGCACCTACATCAAGAACTCTTCTATTTTTTAATGGAGTAATGTGCTTTTGCAGACGTTTCCATTTAAGATCACCTTGCCATTCGCTCTCAAGTTTTAAATTATTGAATATGAATGGGCCTTTCCTCCATGGCAGAAGTCTTTTGAGCGCCCTTTCGAGTAATATAGGGTCAGCACTATTTTGATCTATTCTAATGTAGGGTTCATTTAGCTCTATTTCGCCTTTAGGTATAGCTTTTAACTCATCTAATGCTATAGTCCATTTAGGAATATTTCCGTTATTAACGTTGAAAGCATCTAGGCTTATTCTGAGGCATTTATCTGCAATTTTTTGGAGTGATGAATCATTGAAAAATAGCTTAAATTCATCCGTAAATAAAATCATAAATTAAATATGTTCATAAAATATATCTAGTATAAAATAAAGTTACATATATATACATATATTACTTTTAACTCTTATTGGAGATTAGCGTGATAAACAAATCAATTAAATTTTTTATAATCTTTTTCCTTTCATTTAATGTTTTCGCTGGTGGTGATGATCGCGATGATGCCTACTATGCAAATTTAGATGAAGAATTGGCTGCCTTTGAAGCTCAAATTGCTGCTGATCTTGATGCCGATGCATTGATGGCTGAAATAGAAGCAGAGATGGCAAGACAAGCTGCTCTTGATGCCTTCCAAGCAAAACTAGCTGCTGATAAAGCTGCAGCTGCAGCGTCAACTGCTGCTTACCAAGATAGTCTTTTAGATGCAGAGTTCGCAGCGCTTGAGGCTCAAATTAAAGCTGAAGCAGATGCTGCTGAAATGATGGCTGAAATTGAGAGAGAAATGGCTCTTGCTGATTTCTTGCAAAAACTAGCGGATGAAAAAGCTGCAGCTGCAGCGTCAACTGCCAAATATCAGGCTAAACTTGCTTATGATATGAGAGTTACTAAAATTATGGATGATTTAATTGTTCAATTAGATGAGCTAGGTATTGTTGATGATTATAAATCGACTATCAAAGATGAGCTTATAAAAGAAGCGACAGAGAAGTTAGAAGATGAGAAATTTATTGGCACAATTTCTGGAGAAATTGTAACGGTTGCGATACATGATTTTTGCAAGGTAAATTTAGGACTATCAGATAGCAATATTGAACTTTTCAAGAAGGCATTAGAAGGTGGTTATTTAGGAAATGTTGGCCCTCAGGTAACAAATGGAACTGAATTTTCATCGAATCGATGGGATGACTATATAGAGTGTGTTGGCTCTAAGAGAATATAAAAAATTGTTTAATAAGTAACTATTATATTTCTAATAATGAATTCTCTTTGTCAGTCAAAGACCTTTCAATTAAAGAGATATGTTGATCTGTAATTTTTTGTATATTATCTTCAGCTCTATGTGACTCATCTTCTGATATTTCTTTTTCTTTAAGGAGCTCTCTAAAGTCAGATATAGCATCTCTTCGAATATTTCTTATTGCCACGCGCGCATTTTCAGCTTCATCACGAACAACTTTTACTAATTCTTTTCTGCGCTCTTCAGTTAGAAGGGGTAAAGGAATTCGCAAAACCTGCCCTTGAGTGTTTGGGTTTAAACCTAAATCAGACGTCATAATTGCTTTTTCAATTGGTCCAACCATATCTTTTTCCCAGGGTGAAACCTTAAGAGTTCTTGAGTCTTCAGCGCTTACATTAGAAACTTGTGAAAGAGGAACCATGCTGCCATAGTATTCAACGGTAATTTGATCAAGTAGTGAGGGGTGAGCCCTTCCAGCACGAATCTTACTAAAGTCAGTCTCAAGAGAAGCGAGTGATTTACTCATTCGGCTATTTGCATCACTGTGAATTTCATTAATCATTATTTATTCTCCATTTTGACTAACAATCGTGCCAATTGATTGGCCATTTAAAATATTAGCTAAAGCATAATTATCATCAAACATACTAAAAACACAAATTCTTATATTATTTTCTCGACATAATGCAAATGCAGCAGTGTCCATGACCTCAATATTCTTTTCAATAGCCGAATCAAAACTAAGCGCGTCAAACTTTATAGCATTTGAATCTTTCAATGGGTCACTTGAATAAATACCGTCGACCTTAGTAGCTTTAAAGACAATATCAGCCTCAATTTCAACTGCTCTTAATGCCGCAGCAGTATCGGTTGTAAAGCAAGGACTTCCAGTACCAGCAGAAAAAATAACTACCTTGCCTTCTGATAGCGCATTTTTAGCTTTAGTATGATTAAAAGGATCACAAACACCACCACCAATCGAAAAGCCAGACATGACAATTGAAGGAATATTATTTCTTTTAAAAGCGTCTGATATTGCTAATGCATTCATCACTGTAGCAAGCATTCCAATATGATCTCCAGTGATTTTGTTCATTCCATCACTTGCAAGGGCAGCGCCTCGATAGATATTTCCACCACCAATTACTATGGCGATTTCAACGCCAAGATCCAGGGCAGATTGAACAATAGTGACTACTTTTTTTAGCATTTCAGGATCAATATTATTATTGTCACTTTTTAGTGCTTCACCACTAAGTTTAAGTAAGATTCGACGATAAGAAACCATGTGCTAAGAATTGAATACAAAATTAAGATTTTACACAACGCATGAGTATAATGAACCCTTTGTCCACCATAAAATAACTAACCTATGGATTCAATAAACATACGTGGCGCTAGAGTCCATAATTTAAAAAACATTGACGTAAGCATTCCAAGAAATAAGCTTGTAGTTATTACTGGGCTATCGGGTTCTGGCAAGTCATCATTAGCCTTTGATACAATTTATGCTGAAGGCCAAAGAAGGTATGTTGAGTCATTATCAGCATATGCAAGGCAGTTCTTATCATTAATGGAAAAGCCAGATGTTGATCATATTGAAGGACTATCTCCTGCAATATCAATCGAACAAAAAGCTACCTCTCATAATCCTCGCTCTACAGTAGGAACCATAACTGAGATTTATGATTATTTGAGACTACTTTTTGCCAGAGTTGGCTCACCTAGATGTCCTGAACATGGAGATGATTTACAGGCACAAACAATTTCTCAAATGGTGGATGCAATATTAGATCTTCCAGAAGATGCAAAGATTATGATACTTGCACCAATTGTAAAAAATAGAAAGGGTAGCCATCTAAAATTATTACAAGAACTTTCTCATCAAGGCTTCCTTCGTGCAAGAGTTGATGGTGAGGTTATGCTTCTTGAAGAAATTGATGAGCTTGATGGTAATAAAAATCATACCATCGAGATCGTAATTGACCGATTAAAAGTTAGGCAAGATATAACGTCAAGGTTATCTGAGTCTCTTGAAACTGGCCTTAATATGAGCTCAGGTATTGCTATAGCTAGCCCTATGGATATTGACTCAGGTTTTAAGGAGCTAACATTTTCAGCAAAGTTTTCTTGTGTTCATTGTGGTTACTCTTTGGAAGAGTTAGAGCCTAGACTCTTTTCATTTAATAATCCTGTGGGGGCATGTGAAACATGTGATGGTTTAGGTATCAAAGATATTTTTGACGAAGAAAGAGTTGTAGCTAATCCTGAGCTTAGCCTGGAAGATGGTGCAATTTATGGCTGGAGTAAAAGTAATGCCTATTTTTATCAAATGCTTTCTTTAGTTGGTAATTATTATAAATTTGATATTGCCACACCATTTAATGAGCTCTCAGAAGAGAATAAAAAAATTGTTCTTTATGGAAGTGGAAGCCAAGTTATTGATTTTTCAAAAATTAAAGGAAGAAGAGGTTGGACAAGTAAGAAAAAACCTTTTGAGGGTGTAATTCCAAGAATGATGCGTCGTTATGCAGACAGTGATATCCGCTCAATTAGGGAAGAATTATCTAGATATGTAATAAGCAAGCCCTGCTCAAGTTGCAATGGAGATAGACTTAATGCATCTGCAAGAAATGTCTTTATAGATAATAGAAATATTTCAGATCTAACAAAGTTAACGATAGACCAAGTATTTGATTTTTTTGAATCTCTTGAGCTAGAAGGTCAGCGTGGGGAAATTGCAAGTAAGATTCTTAGTGAAATTTCACAGCGTTTGCATTTCTTAATTAATGTTGGACTCGATTATCTTAATTTAGAGAGAAAAGCCAACTCTCTATCTGGCGGGGAGGCTCAGCGAATAAGATTAGCCTCTCAAATAGGTGCGGGCTTGATTGGGGTACTTTATGTTTTAGACGAGCCATCAATTGGACTTCATCAGCGCGATAATCAAAAGTTACTTGATACGTTGACTTATCTTAGAGATTTAGGTAACACAGTTATTGTTGTTGAGCATGATGAAGACGCAATAAGACAGGCAGATTATGTTGTGGATATTGGGCCTGGTGCAGGTATTCATGGCGGTGAAATTGTTGCGATAGGATCACCTGATGAAGTTATAGCTAATACAAAATCCCTTACTGGGGATTATTTAAGTGGTCGACTAGAAATCAGCACTCCTAAAACTAGAAAGAAATCAAATGGCTGGCTTAATATTACTGGAGCAAGTGGAAATAACTTAAAGCATGTTGACTTAAAAATTCCTGTTGGCGTTTTAACCTGTATTACAGGTGTTTCTGGCTCTGGAAAGTCAACATTAATCAACAATACACTTTATGAGTTAGCTGCAAAAACACTTAATGGAGCTCAAACTGATATTGCTCCATTTAAAGAAGTTAAGGGTATGGATCTGTTTGATAAAGTAGTTAATATTAATCAAAGCCCAATTGGAAGGACTCCTCGATCTAACCCAGCTACTTACACGGGCGTTTTTACGTTAGTTCGTGACCTTTTTGCATTGACGCTTGAGTCTAGGACGCGAGGATATAAATCTGGACGTTTTAGTTTTAATGTTAAAGGAGGCAGATGTGAAGCCTGTAAAGGAGATGGCTTAATTAAGGTAGAGATGCACTTTTTGCCTGATGTTTACGTCTCATGTGATATCTGTCATGGCCATAGATATAACCGAGAAACCTTAGAAATTAAATACAAAGGAAAGTCAATTGCAGACGTTTTGGAGATGACTGTCGAAGATGCGCTTGATTTTTTTAAAGCGATTCCAAAGATTAATCAAAAAATGCAAACTTTAATGGATGTTGGACTTTCGTATATTACGCTTGGCCAAAATGCAACCACCCTTTCTGGTGGAGAGGCTCAGCGTATAAAGCTTGCTAAAGAACTTTCTAAAACAGATACGGGGCAAACTTTATATATATTAGATGAGCCAACAAGTGGCCTACATTTTCATGATATTAAACAATTGCTGTCCGTGATTTTTAGACTACGAGATCGAAATAATACAATTGTTATAATTGAGCATAATTTAGACGTTATTAAGACTGCTGATTGGGTTATTGATCTTGGGCCAGAAGGAGGGAACAAAGGAGGCGAAATAATTGCATTTGGGACTCCAGAAGAGGTGTCCAAGAATCCAAGATCATATACTGGGCAGTTCCTTAAGAAACATCTTTAGATTTAAGTTTCAAAGCCTATAAGTACCATTGTAAATGCAGTTTTTCCATTAATTTTGTGAATTTTAATTGGCTGAAAATTTTTATTAATGGATAAATTGAGTGTTAACTGAAGGTCTTCACAAACTACCTTGATAGTTTCAAATTCAATATCATTAATAGAAATATTTTCAGCACCAAGCGATTTGAACTTTAAATACTTAACGCCAGTCTGATCAACAACTTGGTAAATAAACTCTTCTTCACTAGGCTTATTATTCATATCATTAGATAGCGCTAGATAAACACTTAAAGGATCAACAAGAAGGCCAGGTTTAATTTCAAATTCTTCACCACTACTGGATACGGCATAATTTTTATCAGTTGCAATAGATATTTCATAGTCTTTTTTAACTTCACCTTTATTTTTTTCAATGACGCTAAAGTAAGTATTAATGATCTGTCCATCAACTTCATTGCCTAAACTTTTTTCCTCTCTTGTGAAGTCATAAAGCGCCTTCCATACGGCCTCAGTTTGAGCATTAGTCGTATATATAAACTGATTATTATTGACCTCTAAGTTTAATATTGCAGTTCCAACTTTTAAGTTACCCATTACTGTCTGTGCATAAAGATCATAGCTACCTTTGTAGGGGTTTAGTGCAAGAGATTGGACTGAAAATAGTAGTGCAATAAATAAGAATACTATTTTTTTCATATCATTTTTCCATCAAGTGTTGCGGTAAAGTTATCAATAAGTTTCAATCTTCCTTGAGTATACCAATGAATCACTTTAGGGTAGATGACATGTTCTTTTTTTAAAACTTTCATAGAGAGTGTTTCCTTAGTATCTAGATTGTCAATAATAACTGACTCTTGACAAATTAAAGGGCCGCCATCCAATTCTTTAGTAACGAAGTGAATACTTACACCATGAACTTTCTCAGAAGCATTAATAGCTCTTTGGTGTGTGTTGAGTCCTGGAAATTTTGGGAGTAAGGACGGGTGAATATTAAGAATTTTCCCAAAATAATGTGACACAAATAATGGAGTAAGAACTCTCATATAACCAGCTAAAACAATTAACTCTACCCCATGCTGTTGAATAATTGAAATGAGCTCTCTATCAAAAGCTTCCTTGGAGTTATATAATTCAGGATCAATAATGGCGGTCTGAAGTTTTGCAGATTCAGCTCGTTTCAAGCCAAAAGCATTTTTGTTATTACTAATGACGCAGCTAATTTGCAAGTCAATTCTATCTGCATTATCAATTATTGATTGTAAATTAGAGCCATTACCTGAAATTAAAATAACAGCTTTCATAGTATCAAATTATTACTTGCTCACCTTTAGAGTCAACAACTTCTCCAATTAGCCAGGCTTTTTCACCTTTAGAATTTAATAGCTTAATAGCGTCATTTGAGGATTCTTTTGGAACAATAACGATCATGCCAACGCCGCAGTTAAGAACTCTATGCATTTCACTTGTATCTATATTTCCTTCAGCCTGCAGCCACTGAAATATTTCTGGAAGCTCCCAAGAGTTTGCATCCAATTTTGCAGCTAAATGCTCTGGCATTACTCTGGGAATATTTTCAAGAAGGCCGCCGCCTGTAATATGCGATATTGCATGTACGGGTAAATTTTGAACTAATGACAAGATTGATTTAACATAAATTTTAGTTGGCTCAATAAGTTCCTTGAGCTGGCTTGATGTTGGCTTTGTTTTTTCCAAAACTTTTCTGATGAGTGAGTATCCATTTGAGTGAGGACCGGATGAACCAAGTGCTATTATGTGATTACCTGATGAAACTTTAGAGCCATCTATAATATTATCTTTTTCAACAATGCCTACGCAAAACCCAGCAAGATCATACTCTTCGCCTTTATACATTCCGGGCATTTCAGCAGTTTCCCCTCCAATTAACGAGCATCCAGATTGACGACAGCCTTCACCAATTCCAGAAATAACAGAAATCGCAACATCTGGATTAAGAGAGCCCGTTGCGTAATAATCTAAAAAAAACAAAGGCTCAGCGCCCTGAACTATAAGATCATTGACGCACATTGCAACTAAATCAATACCAATAGTATCATGCTTATTAAGCATCTCAGCAACCATCAATTTTGTTCCAACGCCGTCAGTTCCTGAAATTAAAACTGGTTTTTTATATTTATCTAAAGGAATTTCAAACATTGCACCAAAGCCACCTAGACCAGCAAGAACACCAGGTCTTAATGTTGATTTTGCAATTGGTTTAATTTTTTCAATAAGCTGATTACCTTTAGTAATATCAACTCCAGAGTCCTTATAAGTCAATGATGACATCTTGTTTTCCGTATAATTAAGGTCTAAAAAATGAATTTAATTAAGCAAAATAATGAGCTACTCAATGCTACCCAATGCGCTTTCAATAATACGCATTATTTTAACAGTTCCAATAGTTATAGCGCTACTAAAAGAGCAGTATCTTTTGACGCTTCTATTATTTCTATTGGCTGGAATTACTGACGCATTAGATGGTTGGATAGCTAAACAGTTTTCTTTTCAATCCCGTCTTGGTTCTATTCTTGATCCAATGGCAGACAAGATATTATTGACCTGCTCTTTTATTGCTTTATATTGGGTTGGGATTATGCCCTTATGGCTACTCATGATAATTTTTGTTCGTGATGTTATTATTGTAGCGGGCGCATTGGGATATTTTCTAGGTGAAATATCTAGGGATAGTGATTTGCTAGAGCCTTCTTTAATTAGTAAATTTAATACAGTATTACAAATTGCCTTGGTTATATTTTTACTATTAATTCAAATATATACTGAATTAAGTGGCCTTAGAGATATGGTTTTCATAGTGGTTGCCACTTCGACCGGTTTAAGTGGTGCGGACTATGTGTTACTTTGGGTTAAAAAGTTTATCTTGCAAGAGACTAAAAAATGAATCAACTAGGCCTTCCAATCTCACTGAACTCCAAAATGCTTTTAGATAACTTTATTGCTAATAGTGAGCTTGTTAATTTAATTCACCAACTTTTTCAGAAAAAAAAGGCTTCTGAAATTTACGTATATGGTTTAACAGGCCAAGGCAAAACGCATGTCCTTCAAGGGGTAGTATTAAAGGCCCTAGAAATGGATAAGAACGCAATTTATATCGATTGTATTGATTCTTTTCCAGAGCATTTATTTGACTTTATAGGCCAATTAAATTTTATTAGCTTTGATAATGTCGATCTCATTAGTAGCAATAACCAAGAGACATTTTTCGATTTATATAATCGAGCAAGACAGGCTGGAGTTGTTGTTTTAGTCAGTGGCTCTAGTTTGCCCAGTGATTTAACCGTTATGAAGGATCTTAAGACTCGCCTAAGTTTAGCAGCTGTTTATAAATTAGAAGAGCTTAATGATGAGTTAACAATGGACGTACTTAATAAACAAATGAGTGATAGAAATTTAACTATTGACTCAAAAATTTACGAATATTTATTTAAGAATTATTCTCGAGATTTAAATACTTTAGTATCTGCGATGAATGAGCTAGATAAAGCATCACTCCAATCAAAAAAGGCAATTTCAATTCCTTTTGTTAAAACAGTACTTCAACTTTAGTAGCTACTAAATATCAATTTATTAAGAAATATAAAATATTTTTCTAATATTATGTTTTTTTAAGAAATATTTGTATCTTTTAACTCAGTAATAATAAAAATATAGAATTTTTTACTATACTTCGTAAAATATTTAAAACAACGCTCTAATCTTGAGAGCTTAATATATTTTTATGGACCATCTGCCTATCTTTATTAATTTAAGAAAAAAGCCAGCCCTAGTTGTTGGAGGCGGAGATGTTGCATTAAGAAAAATAAACTTGTTATTAAAAGCTCAGGCTAAGGTTACATGCGTTTCTCCCTATTTTTGTGAAGGAATAAAAACCTTGTCTTTAGATAGCAATGTAAGTTTAGTTAATAAGCACTTTGAGGCATCTGATATTTCAAATTATTCAGTAATTATTTCTGCTACAGATGATTCAAAAGTAAATGAATCTGTCTCTAAGATAGCTCACGAAAGTCGTATACCGGTAAATGTGGTTGACTCGCCTGAGCTATCAAGCTTCATCATGCCCTCAATAGTTGACAGGTCTCCAGTGGTAATTGCTGTCTCTTCATCCGGTAAGGCGCCAGTCCTAGCTAGATTAATTCGTGCAAAGCTTGAAACAGTTATTCCTAGCTCTTATGGCATACTTGCTGAAATTGCTGGTGAGTATAGGCAGAAAGTTAAAGACAGGTTTTCAAAAATTAAAGATAGAAGGGCATTTTGGGAAGCTACTTTTTCTGGCGTTATAGCTGAAAAAGTTTTTTCAGGGCGTATTCAAGAAGCAAAGACTGATATTGAAAAGCAGCTTATTGACGCAGTTGAGATGAACTTGGGAGAGGTCTATTTAGTTGGCGCTGGTCCTGGCGATCCTGACCTATTAACGTTTAAAGCTTTGAGGCTTATACAGCAAGCCGATGTTGTACTTTATGATAGGCTGGTCTCTAAAGGTGTTATGGAGCTTGTTAGGAGAGACTCAGAGCTCATTTATGTCGGTAAAAAAGGTGGCAGTGATAAATCTACTAGGCAAATAGATATTAATGCTCTTTTGGTTGATCTGGCAAAATCAGGCAAGAGAGTTTGCAGGTTAAAGGGCGGTGATCCTTTTATTTTTGGCCGAGGAGGCGAAGAAATCGAGTCTCTTTCTGAGCACGGCATCCCTTTTCAGGTTGTGCCCGGAATAACTGCAGCATCAGGTTGCTCTTCTTATGCAGGTATTCCGTTAACCCATAGAGACTTCTCTCAATCCTGCCGTTTTGTGACCGCCCATTTAAAAGATGGTACGACTAACCTTCCATGGGAAGAATTTATTGTTGAGCAGCAGACGATTGTTTTTTATATGGCATTGAGTGGGGCAAGTTACATTTGTGAGCAGTTAATTGCTCACGGCATGAGAGAGGAGATGCCAATTGCGATTATTGAAAAAGGAACAATGCCTGAGCAAAAAGTCTACATTACCTCTCTAAAAGACTTGCCTCATCTGTTAAGTAAAGAAGATATTAATGCACCTACTTTAATGATTGTAGGAGAGGTTGTCAGTCTAAATGAGAAGTTAAGCTGGTACGGCAATTAAATAAGAAAATCTATTTCTTAAATAAGAAATGTTTGATTTAATTCGGTATAATTTCAAAATCTTCGCGGGGGTGGTGGAATTGGTAGACACGCTGGATTTAGGTTCCAGTGTCGCAAGACGTGAGAGTTCGAGTCTCTCTCTCCGCACCATATATTTTTAAAAAAGAGCTCTTAGGAGCTCTTTTTCATAATATCCCAGATTACATTCAGTTCACTCTCACTTGGCTTGGAAAGATTTCTTAATTTTAAGTTTTTAATAATCGTTTCAGTTGCTGACCAACTTATTTGAAAGAGTAGGTCAAAATCAATATCTCTAAAATAACCTTCTTTAAAAAATAGTTTCATATCAGTCATTGATTTTTCAAAATTTTTGAAGCCTATTGCCCTTGCTTCTTCAGATACCATGGGATCGATATCAACTAAACTTAAAAAGATAAATTCATTGTAGTTAGTTAAAAAATACTCAATAATTTTTCGGGAAGCTTCTTTGAACTGAAGTTCAACACTTGAATTATCAGGCATATTTTCATTCAAGTCAGAAAAAGCATTTTTTTTAATGCTTATGTATATTGTGTCAATAAGCTCTTGCTTTGATTTAAAGTGTACAAAAAGCGTTCCAGAGGCAACCCCTGCTTTTTTGCTAATTTGAGCAGTTGAAGTTGACTGAATACCCTGACTGGCAAATAGCTCTAGAGCGCTTTGATAGATTTTATCTTTAGTTGAGAGCATTATTTTTTAGTCAATGGAGTAACTCACTCCAGTTAGTTCTTCAGATAGCTTCCAAAGTTTTTTTGCATTATCTACATTATACGATAAATCATTTGATTTAACTAATGCAGGGTGACCTTTCATACCGCCCATTGATGGAGAGCCAAAATAATTATCTGACTGGGCAGTTGGATCGGTAGCCGCTCTAAGACCTCCAAGAGCACCTACCTTAACTTTCTGTCCAAGAAAAATATTCATAAAATTTGCCATACCAGAATGCTTCTGAAGATCTGTAGCAGTCCACCCTGGATGTGAAGCTAATACCATTGGACTTCCTTTATCCTGACCAAGTTTACGAGATAATTCATAGGTGAAATATAAATTTGCTAGCTTAGTGTCACTGTAGGCGCTCCAAGTTTTATATTTTCTTTTTTCCCAATTAAGATCATCAAAATCAATATTTCCAGAGGTGTGAGCAATACTAGCTACATTTACAACTCTTGAATTTGGCGTCTTTTTGAGTAGAGATATTAGTTGACCTGTTAAAGCAAAATGACCTAAATGATTCGTGCCCATCTGTATCTCAAAGCCATCTTTTGTTTTTGAATAAGGGCAGGCCATTATGCCAGCGTTATTGATAAGGCAGTCTAGTGCTTTGTATTTTTTGTTTATAGATGTTGAGAAATTATTGACTGATTCGAGGCTTGATAAATCTAGCTCTTGAATATCTATCTTCGCACTGTTATTTTCAGCAAGAATTTCTTTTTTTACAGAATCAGCTTTTTTAATATTTCTAGCAGCCATAATAACGGTTGCGTTTTTTCGAACAAGAACTTTAACCGATTCTTTACCAAGACCACTCGTTGGTCCAGTTACTATAAAAATTTTCCCTGATTGATCAGGGATATTTGATTCGTTCCAATTTTCTTTTTTCATTTTTTTCCTTAAATAATATTAGTTTAATTTCTAAGCTTTTCCCACCAAGGATTTTTTGGTAAGTTGGTTAGCTCAAATACTTCACCAATCATTGGGGTTGCAATGTTGACATTCCTTTTCGCAGCTTCCTTAGTAATTCGAATGATTGGCTCATCCCATGGATGAATCGATAAATCAAATTTAGACCAATGGATTGGAAAAAGGACTTCAGCTTTTAAGTCGATACTGGCTTGAACAGATTCATCAGGAAACATATGAACATTTGACCAGTCTATGTTGTAAGCACCATTTTCGATAAAGGCAATGTCAAAAGGGCCATATTCATTACCTAATTTTTTAAATGTCTCTGAGTATCCTCCGTCGCCACTGAAATATGCACTTAATGATTTTGATTTAACAATCCAAGAGCCCCATAACGTCGAGTTGCCATTGGTTATGCCTCTTCCACTAAAGTGAAGAGCTGGCGCAAAAATAAACTCAACATCTTTATAGATCTTGCTTTCATACCAGTCAAGCTCAGTAATTTTATTTTTATCTACGCCCCATCTTTTTAAATGTGCTCCGACCCCTAAAGGCACAATAAAATGATCTACTAGATTTGATAAGTCTTTAATTGCTTTAGAGTCAAGGTGATCATAGTGATCATGTGAAATGATAACAACGTCGACCTTTGGAAGATCCTCTATCAATATTGGGTTTTCAAATACAAATGGTTTCCCATTAAAAAAACTACTTTTACTTTTTGAGCTGAACGACGGTAATGGTGATGCTCTATTAAAGACTGGATCAGTCATAACAACCAAATCTTCAGTTTTCATAAGAAGCGTGGAGTGACCAAACCAAACAAATTTACCCTCTGTTAAATCTTGACCTTGAAATTTTATTGTTGGAAGAGGGCCCAAAGGGTTTTTATCTTTTGGCGGAAAGAACCATTCCTTTAGGGTCGACTTTCTTTCTAAAGTTCGAAAGTTTGTGTATGTTGTTTTAATGTTGCGAAATTTACCCTCAAAAAAGTTTTCTGAATTAACAATTATTTCCTTGGTATTTTTGTCAGGAGAGGCGCCAAAGACAGGGGAGACATTAAGAAAAATAAAAATAACAAAAGCAATGATAAGTAGCGCATAGATTAAATATTTGATTACATTTAATATATTAAAAAGAATTTCCATAATTAAGTGCCTGTATTTTTTCAAAAAATAAATTATATACTACTAAATGAGTGACTAGTCAGTCATTATGTAATCTTATTTCTTAGTTACTTTAATTTAAGTGATGTCTATTAAGAATAAACATAAGAAATACTGTAAAATATTAGCTCTTAAAAACATAATAAAAACTTGGACTTATGTTGATTGAAATTGGACACTTTTCCCTCGTTCTTGCATTGATATTTTCTGTGCTATTGATGGTATTGCCATCAATAGGTCTTTATCAGAATAAATCTAGTCTTGCTCAACTTGCAAAGCCATTAGTTTGGGCGCAAGGTTTTTGGATTGTTATTGCTTTTATTATTCTAATGAGTGCATTCCTCACGAATGACTTTTCAGTGAAGTATGTAGCTGATAATTCAAATACTCAGCTCCCAGTTTTATTCAAGGCATCTGCAGTCTGGGGAGCTCATGAAGGCTCATTACTTTTATGGGTCTTTGTGCTTTCAATATGGACTATCTCGGTTAGTATTTTTTCTAAGCGTATTCCATCGGATTTATTAAATCAAATTCTCATAATTCTAGGCGCTATAAGTTTTGGATTTCTACTTTTTCTACTTTTTACATCGAATCCATTTGAGCGTTTACTGATTCCTCCATTAGAAGGGAGAGAGCTAAACCCACTCCTCCAAGATTTTGGTTTGGCAGTTCATCCGCCAATGTTATATATGGGGTATGTTGGATTAGCAGTTCCGTTTGCCTTTGTATTGGCCGCATTAATAAGAGGCCAGTTAGACAGTACTTGGCTAAGATGGACAAGGCCTTGGGCATTAATTTCATGGGCTTTTTTAACGGTTGGAATAACGCTTGGAAGTTGGTGGGCGTATTACGAACTCGGCTGGGGAGGATGGTGGTTCTGGGATCCTGTAGAGAATGCATCGTTTATGCCATGGCTTGTTGCGACCGCGCTTGTGCACTCATTAAGTGTTAGTGAAAAACGCGGCGCATTTAGGCAGTGGACAGTTCTTTTAGCTATTGGCGGCTTCTCATTAAGTTTGTTAGGAACCTTTTTAGTTCGCTCTGGAGTTTTAACTTCTGTTCATGCTTTTGCAACAGACCCAACAAGAGGGCTGTTTATTTTGCTATTTTTATTTATTGTTATTGGCGGCTCTTTGGTTTTATTTACATGGCGCTCTCATTTACTACAAAAAAGTAATCAATTTGCACTACTTTCAAGAGAAACTGGACTGTTAATAAATAATATATTGCTTATTACGGCAATGTTTACAGTTCTTTTGGGGACACTTTATCCATTAATTCTTGATACATTAAATCTTGGAAAAATATCAGTAGGTGCGCCTTATTTCAATGCAGTTTTTGTGCCAATTATGCTCCCAGGAGTTTTAGCATTAGCTATCTTCCCTTTTGTACGCTGGAAGAAAGATAGCATATCTAGATTAACTTCATTACTGCGCCTAAACTGGATTGGCATCGCTTTATTAATCTTGCTTGCAAGAGTTGTAATTACAGATAATATTTATGTGTTAATTGCAATTGGCCTGTTTATCTGGGTTACCTTTCATGTCATTATCTTATTAACGAAAAGAATAAGGACAAAATCAAAATTTTCATTTGCATTTATAGGGATGATAATTGCCCATCTTGGAATTGCAGTATTTGTTCTTGGGGCTACAGTAACAACACAACTAGGAATTGAAAAAGATATAAAAATGAATGTTGGAGAGTCTCAAAATATTGCAGGATATGACTTTGTCTTTAATGGGGTAAGTCCTCATACGAAAGATAATTATTCAGGCTTTATTGGTGATATTAGTGTTTATAGTGAAGGAGAAAAAATTGCACAGCTTGCTCCTGAGAAAAGATATTACCAAAGCGGGATGCCGATGACTGAAGCATCAATTGATCCATCAATAACTAGAGATCTTTATGTAGCTTTAGGTGAAGGTTTGCAAGGCGGCGCCTGGAGCGTAAGAATTTATTATAAGCCACTGGTGAGGTGGATATGGTTAGGCGGACTGATGATTGCGCTTGGAGCTCTCTTTGCAGCAATTGACCGGCGGTATTTTGTGAGAGCTAAGTCATGATATTAAGCTGGCAATTTATTTTGATGATTGTTTTATCTAGCTTATTTTTAGCATGGTTTCTGTATCGGCCAGTGAAGTCAAGCCTTAGTGATGATGATTCAAATATAGCTATTAATAAACAGAGGCAGGCTGAGCTTGAAATAGATTTTAACCAAGGACATATTGAGAGCGCTCAATATCAACAAGCTGAGTCAGAAATTATTAGCACTTTAGCATCAGAGCTAAAAACCAGTCCTACAAAAAATATAACCATTGAGCCATTAAAATGGCTAGCTCTGATAGTTTTATCCATTGGAATTTTATCTTTATTAGTTTATTCTCAGCTGGCTCCAAAAATAATTCCAAATTCTGATGCTGCTTTAACTGAGCCTTTGACTATGAGTGAAAGTATTGAAAAATTACAGGATTATTTAATTGAAAATCCAAATGATTTTCAAGCATTAAAAATGCTAGGTCTGGCGCAAGTTGGTGTTGGAAATGTTGATGATGCAATTAGGACTTTTGAGAGTGCGTTTGAATTGAATCCAAATGATATTGATTTACTTCTTCAGTTTGCTAGCGCTATAGCTGCGAATCAAGATGGCATGTTTTATGGCAAGTCTAAAACTTTAATTGAAAAGGCTTTAAGTCTTGATCCTCAATCAATTCAGGTACTGTATTTTTCTGGCATTGTTTCAGCTCATCAATCTGACCTAGATGGGGCAATAGGTTACTGGCAAAAAGCTTTATATCTTATGCCAGACAATCATCCTGACAGAAATATTATCGAAGAGGCTCTTAATACGGTATTAAATTTACAAGTAAAATAGCTATCATGAGTCAAACATTAGAATTAGCAAAATCACTTATAAGTAGGCCTTCTGTAACTCCTGATGATAAGGGCTGTCAAGCCATTATGATTGATCGTCTTGAAAAAATTGGATTTAAGATTCACCCTCTTAAATTTGGAGATGTTGATAATTTTTGGGCTACTCATGGAAATGCTAGTCCAATCTTTTCTTTTGCGGGCCATACTGATGTCGTTCCTGCTGGAGATGATGAGGCATGGAAAACACCTCCTTTCGAGCCAACAGTAAAAGATGGACTCTTATTTGGTAGGGGCGCAGCTGACATGAAAGGGGGTTTGGCTTCGATGCTTGTGGCAACAGAAAACTTTATTGAAAAAAACCCTAATCACAAAGGGACTCTTGCATTTTTAATTACCTCTGATGAGGAGGGAGTGGCTGTTAATGGAACGGTTAAAGTGATGGATTATCTTAAAAGCCTTGATCAGAAGATAGATTATTGTTTGCTTGGTGAGCCATCATCTACTTCAGTGCTTGGAGATGTTATAAAAAATGGAAGAAGGGGATCGTTAAATGGCCTTTTAACTATAAAAGGAAAGCAAGGGCATATTGCATATCCACATCTTGCAGAGAATCCTAATCATCTTATGACTTCAGCGCTGAATGATTTATGTCAGCAGCAATGGGACAATGGTAATGATTACTTCCCAGCCACTTCATTTCAAATTTCAAATATCCATTCTGGCTCGAGAGTAACAAATGTTATACCCGGTGAAGTAGAAATAATGTTTAACTTTAGGTATTCAACAGAAACTACAAAAGAAGAGCTTCAGAAAAAAGTAAATGATATTTTAGATAGTCATAAACTTAATTATTCTATTGATTGGTCTCATTCAGGCTACCCATTTTTAACTCCACAAGGAGTCTTAGTCTCTGCATGTATTGATGCAATTGAAAAAATAAAGTCAATTAAACCAGAACTTTCAACATCTGGAGGCACTTCTGATGGTCGATTTATTGCACAAGAAGGAACGCAGGTGGTTGAACTTGGTCCTATTAACGCAACAATTCATCAGATTAATGAGTCAGTTTTGGTCCAAGATTTAGATGATCTGACTAAAATTTACTCACAAATTTTAACTAATCTATTGGTCTAGGCTTGTTATTAATAACGCTACAGGTTAATAAATGAAATTCGAAATTATCACTCTTTTCCCTGAAATGTTTTCTGCGATTAAAGAGGAGGGCGTTGTTGCAAGAGCAATAAAGAAGTCGATTATCTCAATTAGCGAATGGCAGCTTAGAGACTTCAGCTCTAATAAATACAAAAATATTGATGATAAGCCTTATGGCGGTGGTGGTGGAATGGTAATGCAAGTAAAACCAATC
>OJIH01000061.1_pt1 | contig 17041 bp, 14 predicted proteins | sample 1595351 | NCBI WGS metagenome assembly OJIH01 (sample SAMN05416697, study PRJEB24817) | seawater metagenome | isolation source: Sea water | place: Canada:Atlantic | collected 2013-07
CACCTAGAACCTTCCTTGAGCTTACTTTTTCATCTGGCAGAAAAAGTCCTGCCATAATTACAGCAAAGAAGGGCACAGCTGAATTAAAGATAGATGCAAGGCCTGCATCAATCTGAGTCTGACCCCAGGTAATTAATGAGAAGGGAATGGCGTTATTGAGTATTCCCATTATTAAAAATGATAGCCATAACTTAAGTGAGAATGGCACATGGAGTTTTGTATAAAGCACGATTGTCCACAGCAGGATTGTTGCAATGGATACTCTCAAGGCTACTATAGTTAGTGCTGAAAAATCTTGTAAGGCAATTTCAACAAAGAAAAATGAGCCACCCCAAAAAATTGATAAAACAACTAGCATCAGCCACTCTCTAGTGGCCATTGAAGTTTCTATGTTTGATGTCATAAAAAAAAGCAGCTATCAGTTAAGATTTGTCCTGGTTTTTTACTTTAATTGGCATAACAGAGATCCATTTGTTGTTTAGTAAATTTTTAACGCTTGTCTTATTGAGTAAAAATTACCAACGGCTATGAATATCAGCCTTAATCAGATCATCATAAACAGCATTAATAGCAGGCAGTAAAGATGAGATTTCTTTAAGATCTGATGCTTTTAGGTTCATTAGGGCCTGTGATTTGTTTTTTGCTCCTGGGATAACAACGCTAACTTCATCGTGCATTAAGATCCACTTTAAAGCCAAGTCTGCTAATGAATAATTATCTGGAATTAAGCTTTTTAGTCTTTCAACAGCTTCTAGCCCTTTCTTGAAGCTTACCCCAGAGAAAGTCTCACCAACATCAAAAGCATCACCATTAATGTTGTAGTTTCGATGATCATTTGAAGGAAATTTTGATCTCAAATTCATTTTTCCAGTCAAAAGACCACTTGCAAGAGGGACTCTTGCAATAATTCCAACGTCTCTCTTTGCGGCCTCTTTAAAAAATATTTCAGCAGGTTTTTGTCTAAATATATTGAATATAATTTGAATGCTTTTCACATTCGGAAATTGTATTGCATCCATCGCCTCGGAGACTTTTTCAACGCTAACACCATAGTTGGCTATTTTTCCGAGCTTAACGAACTCATCCATCATTTCATAGGTTTCTTTTTTAGGACAGATTTCACTTGGAGGACAATGTAATTGAAGCAGGTCAATACAATCTACCCTTAAGTTAATTAGAGATCTATCAATAAATTTTTCAATGTTTTTAAAGTTGTACCCTTCAGGAGAATGGGGGTTTAGGCGCCTTCCAGATTTTGTCGCAACAAATATTTTTTCTGACGTTGAATTTATAAGCTCACCAACAAACTTTTCACTTCTTCCATCCCCATAAACATCTGCAGTATCAAAAAAGTTTACCCCATTGTCAAGAGAGGTTTTTAACACTTCTCTTGCATCTTTAGGTGATACTTCTCCCCACTCAGAGCCGATAGCCCAACAACCTAGGCCAATTTCTGATGTTTTCCATCCAGTATCTGAAAAATCTCTGTATTTCATTTTTGATTTGAAGCCTATTAAAACTACTTTTTACCACCAATAACTTTTACTATATGTTTTTAATTTAACTCAAGTACTTCAGAGTTGTTAATTAATAAAAACTTGTATTGTATCTAAATCATCCTAGTCGCATACCAGTTACAAAATGAGGCAACGTTTTCTTCCATTAGAGGAGAAAATTGACCCTGCAGTGATGGTGAATTTCGAAGCCCTTTATGTTGATTCTCTAGAGCAATAATGTCCTCACTCATGGCGTCATCAAGGCGCTGATAATAGGCCTGAGACTTTTCATTAAAATCAGGTAGCTCCGTTGTACTTTTTGGAAAACAAATGCTTTGACGTATTTGGCAGCGCTCTGAACTGATTGGAGTGGCTTCATAAACCCAAATCGCCTCTTGGCTTGCTGCAAAAGTCATATTTGGAAAAATCCAGCTATACCGAGCTCCAAGACTCCACGGCTCAGTTAAACTCGTCATTTTTGGTAAAGCGCTGAGTTGTTGCGTTTCAAGTAGGGCGCCAGTTCCAGAGGTAAGTCCAAACTGACTCGCATAGTCACCCAATGTAATGTCTGACTCTTCAGGCTTCCAATAGAGATTATCGATGCTGGTTGGGTGCACGTTGTTCAGGTGGTAGTATTCATTAAAAACATCTAAAAATGCCTTCCAATTGCACTGCACTTCAAAGGCTTGACGCCTTGTCGTTACAAGATCGTTCAATGCCCAAGGCTTATGAAGTTTTGCAAAATCGCCTAACTGCTTCTCTAAACTTGTTGACTCACTCCCAATAAAAGCAAACAAAAAGCCTTCAACTTCTTTTAGGTCATACTCAATCAGTGAGTGCTCTGCGAAATCAAAATTTGGATTTTTATCCATCTCTTTGGCGTGAATTAGGACTCCATCTTGTGAATATGTCCAGCCATGAAAAGGGCAACTAATTGCTTGGCATTGTCCGTTACCCTCTAACAACTTAGCGCCGCGATGCCTACAGGTATTTGCATATAACCGCAAAGCTTTATCTTGATCACGAATCAATAAAAGTGCTTGACCGCATAACTCTAATGCTTCATATTCACCCGGAAGCATCAATCTATCTGCCCGACCTAACCCCAACCATTGATCTGTAAAAATACGTTTTTTTTCTTGTGTAAAAATAGAATTCTGCCAATAGAATTCAAAAGGGAGGCTCCTTCTATGCGGCAGTGGTAACGTGCATAGCTTTAGATTTTTTAGTAGTTTATTTTCAATTTTCTCGCTGTTTTTCATCGTTAATTGCTTTAATTGATTTTTAAATAATACATTGTTATTTTGAATTACATTGGAGCATGAGTCTACCCATAATAAATATTTTGATAAATAATATATTAAATAGGATTACAATATAACCTCAACTATTTTTTTAATTACAGGGGAGAGTAATTTTGAAACACTTATACAAAATGCATTCAATAGGTTTGCAAAAAATAATTCCAGGTGTGCTTTTGAGCTTTGTTGTTACGTTAGGCTTCTTTAGCCAATCGTCAATAGCTGCAAGTCACAAGGTTCTAAACTTAACAATACTTCATACAAATGATTTTCATGCTCGTTTTAGGCCTATTAGTAAGTACGATAATAATTGCTCTGCTGAGAATAATGCTGAAGGAAAATGTTTTGGCGGCTCCGCTCGTCTAATTACAGCAATTGAGGATGCACGCTCAAGGCATGAAAATACAGTACTTTTAGACGGTGGTGATCAGTTCCAAGGGACTCTTTTCTATAACCTTTATAAGGGTAAGGTTGCAGCAGAAATGATGAATAAACTTGGTTACGATGGAATGACTGTTGGAAACCATGAGTTTGATGATGGCCCTGAAACCTTAAGAGCATTTATGGATGCGGTTAACTTTCCAGTGCTTATGGCAAATGCAAATGTTGATATGGAGCCAGAACTTAAGGGTAAGCTTCAAAAATCAACGGTCATAGAGAGAAGTGGTCATAAAATTGGACTTATAGGCCTTGTTACAGAGGACGTTGTTGATATTTCGAGTCCTGGTGATAATATTATATTCACTGATGCTATTACTGCTGCGCAAGCTGAGGTCGATTCTTTGACAGCAGCTGGAGTTGGCATAATCATACTTATGTCACATTCTTCATACGAAATTGACAAAGAAATTGCAGCCAACACAACAGGTATTGACGTGATTGTTGGTGGTCATGATAATGCTTATCTATCAAACATTAGCGATAGAGCAAAAGGACCTTATCCAACCGTTGTTAATGGCACTCAAATTGTACAAGCTTATGCCTATGGTAAATACTTAGGTGAGCTCTCAGTTGTCTTTGATGATGAAGGTGAGGTTATCTCTGCAACAGGTGAGCCAATTACGATTGACGGCTCTGTCAATGAGAATAGTCAAATAGTTGCTCGCTTAGATGAATTAGAGAAGCCAATAACAGATCTTAAAGAAACTCTAGTTGGAAACGTTTCTAGCTCTTTAAATGGCGATAGAGCTGTTTGCCGAGTTCAAGAATGTGATATGGGTAATATGATAACGGACGCAATGAGAGCGGCAGGAATGGAAAAAGGTTATTCGATTGCTCTTGCAAACTCAGGAGGCATTCGAGCCTCTCTTGATGCTGGGCAGGTTACACTTGGTGAGATAATGACTATCCTTCCATTTCAAAACACAATGTCAACCTTCAAGGTTACGGGTAAGCAGTTACTTGCAGCGATTGAAAATGGCGTGAGCCAGGTTGAGGATGGTTCGGGCAGATTCCCTCAAGTTTCTGGAATGCGTTTCTCATTTGATGCGTCAAAACCTGCTAATGAAAGGGTGACTTCAATTGAAATCCAAGAGAGTAATGGGTCTTTTAGTGCACTCAATCTATACGGTACATACGGTATGGTTTCTAATAACTTTATTCGTGCTGGTGGTGATGGTTATAAAATGTTCAGGTCTGCAACAGATATCTATGACTTTGGTCCAGATCTAGCCGATGTTGTTGTTGATTATATTAAGGCAAATCCAGGTTACTCAGGTTTCACTGATAATCGAATTACGCAAATAAAGTAATCTAAAAAGGCCCTTAATTGGGCCTTTTTTTATCCATCCTTATTTTTTATGCAATTTAAGTAATGTGTCAAAATGACCTATTGTATAAGGGTTTAAAAAAAAATATTATAAATTAATGGGTATTTAATATTGTTTTTAAGGTATATTTTTCCGCAATAGCTAATGATTAGTTATTATTATTGTTAATTTAATATATTTAGGGAGTTCTTATGGACGATATGAGTTTATTTTTACAAGCTGGCGATTTTGTTGGCGTTTCATTCTGGATAGTGTCTGTGGCGATGGTTGCTGCTACAGTATTTTTCTTTTATGAAGGTATGGCAGTAAATAAAGAGTGGAGACTGTCAATGACAGTTGCAGGATTGGTAACGTTGGTTGCTGCAATTCACTACTATTATATGAGAGACTACTGGGTAGCTTCGGTTATCGCAGGAGCTCCTGATTCTCCAATTGTATACAGATATATTGATTGGTTAATTACTGTCCCATTATTAATGATTGAATTTTTCATCATCTTGAAAGCAGTCGGCGCTTCAGTGTCAACTAATTCTTTCTGGAGACTATTAGCTGGAACTATGGTAATGCTGATTGGTGGATTCGCAGGTGAGGCGCATTTAGTATCCGCTTCTGTCGGGTTTGTCGTGGGCATGATAGGTTGGGCAATCATCATCTGGGAAATCTTCGGTGGTGAGGCTAGTAAAGCAGCTGAGGCAAATGCAAGCGTAAAGTCTGCATTCAATGCTCTTAGAATTATTGTTTTAGTAGGCTGGGCTATTTATCCTCTTGGATATGTCTTCGGATATATGATGGGAAGTGTAGATGCTGGAACTTTAAACATTGTTTACAACCTTGCAGATTTTGTTAACAAAATCTTATTTGGTTTAATTATTTGGAATGTTGCAGTGCAATCAAGCGCAGCTGGCAGCAAGAAGAAGTAAGCATAACTTTACATAAGTTCATAAAAAGCCCTCTTCATTGAGGGCTTTTTTTTAGCTTTTTATTAATAGATCAAATTTACTACAGCTTATTCCTTCGACACCTTTCACTGCAATAGAGGACGCTCTCCCAGTCTTTACGCCATTTTTTTCTCCAGGTGAAGGGCTTATTGCAAGTTTTACAAATCTTCTCTAATTTCATTGAGTATGGGCCTTAATAAATTTTTCTGCCTCGCCAAAGATAAGCTCTTTTCTTTCTTGTGACATTCTGTCTAATAGTTTGGGTTGAAGGGATAATCTGGGGTTAGATTCATAAAACTTTCTATTCTTTTGGATAAACCTCCAATAAAGTCCGTCAACTGCATTGCACCATTCACCTTTTTTGTAGTTACTCATTTTAAGTAGGTAATTTGAGCCACAGGTGTAAGGCTTGGTTGACATTAGGCCGCCATCAGAATAGGTTGCCATTCCGAACACATTTGGAACCATAACCCACTCGGAAGAGTCAATATACATCTCCATAAACCACCTGTATATTTCTTTGGGATCAATTTCGCAAAGATTCATCAGGTTGCTTATGACCATAAGTCTAGGTATGTGATGGTTGTATCCATCTTGTATTGCAGTAATGATAGAATCATCTAAAGGCGCTATTCCAGTTGAGCCTTCGTACCAGCTTGAAGTTAACTTGCCCGTATGTCCCCAATAGTTTTTATTTGATTGATAGTCACCTTTTGTTTGATATACGCCTCTGATAAACTCACGCCAACCTAAGACTTGCCTTACAAAGCCTTCCAATGAGTTCATGGGGATTTGATAAGTATCAGCGCTATCTAGTAGGGTTTGAATAACTTTTTGAGGAGACAAAAGCCCTATATTCATTGAGGCGCTGATGCAGCTATGAAACAAAAAGTTTTTGCCTTCTAGCATTGCGTCTTCATAAATACCAAAATTAGCCATTCTCTTCTTTAAAAAATCTTCAAATTGACTCTCAGCATCACGTCGATTAACAGGAAACCATGGATTATCAAGGCTTCCAGGGTGGTCATTAAAATGCTGCATAATGAGGCTACAAACTTCATCATGGTGTAACGATTGCTTATTATTTGGCAGCTCAGGAATCAAAGTATTAGCAGGAATTTTTTTTCGATTTTCTGCATCAAAGGACCATTTACCGCCCAAAGGCTTGTTGTCTTCATCCATCAAAATGTTGAATTTTTTCCTTGCGTGCTGATAGAAATTCCCCATTCTAAGGGCTTTTTTATCCTTCATTAGTGAATAAAGCTCTTCCCTAGAAAACATAAACATTGGTGATTGGTGAACTTTAAACTTAACATTGCTCTTAGTTAAGCCTTTAAGTAATTTAGTTTCAAAGGCCTTGTCTTCAATTTCAAATACATTTACCTGTTCTATTTCATTATCCAAAACGTAATCAACAAGACACTCTAGATAAGATTGATTTTCAATTCGATCATTTAAGGCAAAGTATCCAACAGAGATGCCCAAAGATTCTAGCTCTTCTTTGTACTCACGCATTGCACATAGAAACAAGTAAAGCTTGAGTTTGTGATGTTTTTCATAGCTGCAAAGATCAAAGTCTTCTGCCATAAAGACCTCATTACAGCCCAGCTCTTGAAGTAATTTGGGCTCAAAGAGTTGGTTTCCTAGAATTACAAACATGCTTTTCATTTATGCTTAATTTTAGTTAATTAATAGCTATCAAATTTTAAAGCATCAAGTCATAAATTATTGATTTTATTCACTAAAAAATGTATAAAAAAAACGGATTATAAGTTCACCAAGTCTTCACTATTTCTTTACGTACCATCTATATAATATTTTGGTTGAAGTTAAAGTAAGAGAAAATTATGGATTCGTTTTTAAATTTCCTTGTACGTCAAAAAAAACTCGCACTATTATTTACGTTGTCAATTGTCGTATTAGGTTTTATGACGCTCCAAAAAATTCAGCGTGATACCTACCCGGTTATTGAATTTGATCGGCTCTCAATAAATACTTCTTACCCAAGCGCCTCTCCGAGAGATGTTGAGAAGAATATTACTAACGTAATTGAGAGCAAAATAAAGGGAATTTATGGAATCAAAGAGCTGACATCTACTTCATCTGAAGGGACATCTCGTATAAATATTGAAATTGATGAAGATGTTGATGACATTCAAGAGGTGAAGGCTAGCATTTCTGAGGCGGTCAATGAAATTGAAGACTTGCCAGAAGATGCTAATGACCCATTAGTAGTTGACAGGACAAGTACTGAGTGGCCAATCCTTACAATAGTAATCGGTGGAGATGACATCAATGTCGAGACTGCTAAAGCCATTGCTAATAATATTGAGAAAAATCTTTCTTTAATTGATGGTATTGCGAACATTAATATTGGTGGAGACTCTGAAAGAGAGGTACAAATTAGAATTAATCCAGAAAAGCTTTTACAATACCAACTCTCTTTTGATCAGGTAAGGAGCGCCATCGCTGATCAAAATATACGCTCTGCTATTGGTGATAATAATCAAGGAAGAAATCAAAAAAATATCGTTATTATCTCTGAATATCAAGACAAAGAGTCTTTAGAGGACGTTGTTGTAAAGTCCAGCTATGATGGGCCAACAATTCTATTAAAGGACATTGCCTCAATTGATGAAGGTGAAATTGGTTTCAATACAATTACTCGAATTAATGGGACTAAGGGCTTCGTCCTCAAGGTTACAAAAACAGAAAAAGCAGACGTTATTAGAACCATTGAAAAAGTAAGAGAGACTTTGGATGTACTTAAAGAATCATACCCTTCAAATATCAATTTAATTGTTACCGATGACAGATCAAAGCCAGTATCTAACCGATTAAATATTGTAACTAACAATGCCTTAGTAGGGCTAGCCTTAATTATGGTTGTTTTAGGCTTATTTTTATCTTTTAAGACTGCATTCTGGGTTGCTATAAGTATCCCTGTGACTCTTTTAGGGACGGTTGCTTTTCTTGGCTTTGTAGGCGAAACAATTAACTTAATCTCATTAATTGGAATGGTTTTAGTCTTAGGCTTAGTTGTTGATGACAGCATTATCATAGCTGAAAGTATTCACCACTATAAAGAAAAGGGGGGTGATGTCTATCAAAATATTGTTGATGGCTTTAAAAGGGTAATCATGCCTGTTGTTACGACTATATTAACTACAATCCTTGCAATATCAACCGTTCTAATAATGAGTGGAACGACCGGTAAATTTATATACATATTACCTATTACTGTTATCTGCGCTTTAACATTCTCATTTCTTGAAGTGAGTATCGCTCTGCCTGCGCACATGTCTGGCAGTAAAGTCAGCAAACAAAAAACATGGTTTAAGCCTGTCGAAAGATGGTTTGAAAAAGTGCTAGTTGTAATCCTTAGGTGGCGCTTTATAGTTTTAAGTCTTTTTATTGCGCTTCTTGCATTCAGTGCTTATGTTGGCATGAAGGAAATTACTTATATTCAGTGGCCATCGAGCGGCACAAACTCGATAAATATGCGCATTCAAACGCCACTTGGGACTCCCGTTGAAACAACTGAGCAGTCCATCATTAAAATTGATAATATTATTATGGATAAGGTGGGTTCAAACCTAGACTTTTTTACGAGCACAATTGGTTCAAGAGCCTCTAATCGAGCATCGATTGCTATTACCTTGACGCCAGCGAATGATCGCGCAATCTCTGCTAAAGAAATTATTGAGATCCTTAAAGAAGAAACCAAGGATATTGAAGGGGTTTCAAGGATTAACTTTAGAACAAATAGAGGCGGCCCAGGCGGAGCGTTAGATATTGAGTTAAGTCTAATTGGAAGTAATGATGTTCAGCGTCAGGCCGCTGTTGACCAGCTTGAAAAAATTCTTAGTAGTTACGACGGAGTCAGCGACATTGATCGTGATGACGATTTGAGTAAAAATCGAATTGAAGTCTTGTTGGATTATGAATCAATGGCAGGGTTAGGAATTCAATACCAGCAGGTATATAGTCACTTAAGAACCATATATTCTGGGATGGACGTTTCTGATGTTGATTTTAATAACACCAAGCTAAGCGTCAAAATGTATCTTGGTGATAGCAATTATTCTGATGACTATATTACAGAAACCTCTATCAGGAATAATCAGGGAAGGATGATCCCAATGTCTCAATTTGCAAGTGTGGTTGAGACTCCAGGTGATCCAAACTACAAGCACTTGAATGGTGAGCGAGTTGTTAAGGTAAGTGCGGCAGTTGAAGACTCAGTAACCACCGCTCAATCTGTCTCAAAAAGAGCACTTGAAGAGCTTGATTTGATTAATAATTTTCCTGAAGTTCGTGCAATAGAAGGGGGGAGCTCATTTGAAGCAAAAGAGGCTTTAAGTGATTTTACTTTGGCACTAGGGTTTGCTGTCTTTGGTATATTCATGTTAATAGCGCTTCTTTTTAATTCATACTCTCAGCCGTTGTTAGTTATTCTTAGTATTCCTTTTGCTTTGATTGGCGTAGTTTGGGCTTTCTTCTTTCACTCTGAGCCATTTAGTTTTTTTGTTTTATTAGGGGTCTTAGCACTAGTGGGAGTTGTGGTAAATGATTCTTTAGTAATGATCAGCCACCTTAATTTTATTAAGCAAAGTCAAGACAAAGATAGTTCTTCAATCCAGTGGATTGCGATGGGTGCTAAAGACCGACTAAGGGCAGTAATATTAACGACCCTTACAACGCTCGCAGGTGTGTTGCCGCTTATCTATGGTTTTGGAGGTAAAGACGCATTCTTGCAGCCAATGGTTATGGCGCTAGGGTACGGCTTACTATTTGGTACTTTTGTTACTTTGATACTTCTTCCTTGCCTTTATTCTTTAAACTTAGACTTAATTAACTGGATTAAAAAAATAAAAAATAGTCTATTGAAAACATGACACCCAAACAAAAGCACTATGTCTTTGTAATTGGTGGGGCCAATATTGATCTTCAGGGGTCTAGTGATAACCCGCTTTTATTAAAGGATTCAAACCCAGGTGAAATATCAATGTCTTCAGGAGGCGTTGGAAGAAATATTGCTGAGAACATGTCTAGGCTCGGTATACCAACAAAAATATTTTCATATGTCGGATCTGATGCTCTTGGAAATTTTTTAATTGAGTCCACTCAAAAAGCGAATGTCGACACTTCATACATAAATAGGCATCCCACATTGCCAACCAGTCAATACCTGTCAGTGCTGGATGATAATAACGACATGCTGGTGTCAATCTCAGACATGAGAATTATTAATGAGATGTCAATTGATGACATTAGAAGCCACAAAGATGCCTTAAATCAAAGCTCTTTGATTGTAATTGATACAAACATCCCAATTGATGTCATTGAGTACATAACAGAAGAATTTAGCCATATTCCCCTATTTTTAGATACAGTATCGATCGCAAAGGCATTAAAGATAAAGCACCTTATTGGTAAATTTCATACCGTTAAGCCAAATAGATTAGAGTCTGAGCTAATTACTGGCATTAAAATTACTGATCAAAGCTCTATGCATAGCGCTGCAAAGAACATGTTTGAAAAGGGTTGCAAACAAATCTTTATTACTCTGGGTGACGAGGGTGTGTTTTATTATGACGGAAAAGATTATGGGATGTTTAATCAAAAAAAGATAGATGTAGTCAGTGCAAATGGAGCGGGAGATGCTTTTGTGGCTGGAATGGTTTATGGTTTTTTAAATTTAAATGGCATTAAAGAAACAGTAAAATATGCATCAGCTGCTGCGTTGATAGCATTAAAGAGTAAAAATACTATCAGTGATCAGTTATCAGTAGAAAATGTAGCACTATTATTAAAGGAACAGAGCAATGAAGCTGAATGATTATTTAGATTTTCACCCAGACGTTGAAAATGCACTAAAAAATAACCTGCCAATTGTTGCGCTCGAGTCCACTATTATCTCTCACGGGATGCCTTACCCTAAAAATATAGAGACTGCGTTGATGGTTGAAGAGACTGTTCGATCAAATAATGCTGTTCCAGCAACGATTGCAATTATTAAAGGGCGCTTAAAAATAGGCCTTACTGAAAAAGAAATTGAATTTTTAGCAACGAATGACGAGATTAAAAAGATCTCCAGGAGGGATCTTGCTGTTGCTGTTTCACAGCAGTTATCTGGCTCAACAACCGTTGCGTCAACAATGATTATTGCAAAACTTGCAAATATAGCGGTATTTGCAACAGGCGGAATAGGAGGGGTTCATAGAGGCGCTGAAACAACACTTGATATCTCTGCAGATCTTGATGAGCTCTCAAGAACAAACGTCTGTGTTGTTTGCGCTGGGGTAAAGTCTATACTTGATATTGGGCTAACTCTTGAGTATCTTGAAACCAAAGGCGTTCCTGTTATAGGCTATAAAACTTCTGAGATGCCAGCTTTTTACTCCACAAAATCTGGCTTTAATGTTGACTACAGAATTGATGCAGCAACTGATATTGCAGGCATACTTAAAACCAAATGGGATCTCTCTATTGATGGGGGTGTATTAGTCACAAACCCTATTCCAGTTGCATTTGAACTTGAATCAAGCGTAATGAATGAGGCAATAAATCTAGCTATTATTGAGGCTGATAATGAAGGTATTACAGGCAAAAAAATAACGCCTTATTTGTTATCAAAAGTTAATGAAATTACAAAAGGTAAGAGCTTAGATGCCAACATCAAGTTGATTAAAAATAATGCAGACTTAGCGGCAAAAATTGCAGTGCATTTTTCTAAAAAGGATTAGTTACTCTTTTTCTCTTACGAAAAAATTAAACAATAGAATTATTGATACAAAAAAAAGTATCAATAGTACAAGGATTCCCTGGTCCGACCTGAAATACTTTTTAATAGAAGCAACGGTTTTATTCATTGTTACACTCTCGTCACTAGTTTGAGTGCTTAGTGCAGGCTCTTTCTTGCTGGGCTCTGTTTCTATAACTTCTTCTATATTTTCATCAATCTGCGCCTCAACTAACTCATCTTCTTGAAGAAATTTTGGACTTTCATCTGTCACCTCATTCAGAGAATTTAAGGGAAGTACCTGGTCTCTATCATCACCTCCAGCAAAAGAGAAGCTGACAAAAAAGAAAGATACAAATAGGAATAAAAGTATTTTTTTCATAGAGCTTACAATAATATACCTTTTAGATAAAAATAATAAAAATTCTGCTTAATAAATTAAGAATAATTTAATGTAATTCTGTTACTATATTAATTAATTAAATCGGAGAAAATTATGGCAACTTATGAATGTAGTAATTGTGGAATGGGCGTTAATGCAACCTGCGCTAAATGTGATGAGCCACTTGTAGATGGCTTACTTAAGCTAGATGATGGCGGTGAAGTTCAAATCTCTGAGTGTCCAAATGGTCACGGAAAAATCAAATCACCAATGTGCTGTGGTAATGATATGAGCTGCGCGATTTAAAAGCATTTTAAAGCTATTCCAATGACCCCTAGTATTAGTAATACTAGGGGTTTTATTTATTAATAATTTAGACCACTCATCTCTATGAAAAGTTTACTTGCTCCAGAAGAAATTAAACATTTTAAGCGTGATGGTGCAGTCTTAATAAAAGGTAAATTTGATAAACAATGGCTAGACAAGCTAAGAAGAGGCATTGATGAAGATATCAAAAACCCCAGTCCAAGGTTTGAAAGGCACACCAAAGATATAAATGCACCTGGTTACTTTGAAGATTTCTGGACCTGGGATCTTTATAAGGACTTTAAAGACTTCGTTTTTAACTCACCAACTGCAAAAATAGCATCCGAGCTCTTGGAAGCTAAAAAAATAAACTTAGTAATGGACAACTGGTTTTTTAGAGAAGCGGGATCAAAGTCTGGCGCTCCATTTCATCACGACATCTCCTACTTTGATTTTGAGGGCTCAATGTGTGTTCTTTGGCTTCCACTAGAACCTGTATCAAAGGAAGAGGGGATTGCTTGGATTAAAGGCTCCCATCTTTGGGATAAGCTGTTCATTAGAACGCGATTCAATGAAGGACATCTTGTAGATGGAGAGGCTGGCATTGTCAATGGTAAAACTTATGATATTACGCCAGATATTCTTAATAATAAAGATGATTATGAATTTCTACAGTGGGACCTTGAACTGGGAGATTGCATCTTTTTTGATATGCGAACGCTGCACGGAAGCTTAAATCAAGTAACGCCAAAAAAAGATATTCATCGATACACCTTAAGAATGGCTAAAGAAGGCTCTATAATTGAGTATCGAGGTGATTGGGCCCAAGAAGAAAGAGCAATGATGGAGGCAAATGGGTATCAAAATGGTGATGATTTGGATGGCAAAATGTTTCCAACTTTACATGAAGAAATATAATTATGCATCACTTAGGATTAACATTAGCTTAAAAGCTTACTGTTAAATAACAACTCTCCTAGAAAGCGCCCAGGCATTAGCGTAAAAAATCCTGCAATTATTAAACCACCAACATAAAGATAAATCATTAAATAACGATGTTTTTTTGTTTCACCTTTTTTTATTGCAATATAGGCTGCTGGACAGGTATAGATCGTCAATACACATAATAAATGTATAAGCCCAAAATGATTTAAAAGCAATCTTGGACCAGCAAATGCTGGAATAAATAGCGCAATAGATGCAGTTGTAAGCATCAATAGTAAGTAGATTTTTCCAAGAAATTTATGCTGAGTAGAGCCTTTTCGCCTAATCATCATATAGGTTCCAATTGCAAATGCAGGCAGAATTGTTGCTAGATGCGCATACACAAGTGTGTAATAATTTAAAGGGTACTCAATCATTATTAAACCACCAAAAAGAGGCTAATAGCTTTCTTTAAATGGTTTTTAAAGCGTTGATCAGGTTGCTAACATCCTCATGGGTGTTGTAGTGAACCATACTCGTCCTAACAACGCCATCATCCGTATCAATTCCAAGTGCCTTTAAACAGCGCCATGCATAAAAGTTATCGTTTCGAGTAGCTATGCCTTGCTTAACCAGATCGCTACTTAATTCTTTGGAGGATTTATTATTCATAGTGAAGGCAATTGTAGGTGCTCTGTCTTTGTTACTTATTTTGGTTTTTCCTATAAGATTGATGTCATCTCGAGTGTTAATATAATCCAGCAACGGGTTTGCTATTTCCATCTCATGCTTAGCAATCAGTTCATTAACAGCTTCAATTTTTCCTCTAGTTGAAGCATCTTGGCCAGGGAAGTGATGTTCATATAAGTTGTTGAAGTACTCATAAACGCCTATTAAACAAGACAATTCTTCATGGTTTGGCCCGCCTGGATTAAGTGTGTATGGAACATCTCCTTCAAGAAATTCGTGATTTTGATTAGGTAGCTTATTTAGAATGTCTTTTTTTCCATAAAGAAGGCCAAGGTGTGGGCCAAACGTCTTGTAGAGACTAAATGCGTAAAAATCGACATCTAAGTCCTTTACATCTGGAAAGCCATGCGGCGCATAAGATACGCCATCACCAACAATATAAGCATCATACTCATGAACCAATTTTGCAATCGACTTAAGATCATTTATCGAGCCAACAATGTTAGAGCAATGGGTAACAGCTACTATTCTAGTTTTCTCTGATAAGAGGGCTTTTAAATCATCAATGTTAAGTTCAGCTGTTTCTGGATTGATTTGCCATTCTTTAATAATCATTCCATGCTCTGCTAGTCTTCGCCATGCGCCAACGTTTGCCTCATGGTCTTGGTTTGTAACGATGACCTCATCACCTGGCTTAAGGAGGCTTCTCATTGCGTTAGAAAGGACATACATATTCATTGTCGTTGAACCGCCTATAATTATTTCATCAGTTTTTGCATTAATCATCTCAGCAAAAAGCTTTGTGGCCTGGTCCATATTGTCACCAGCAATGGCAGACGTATCAAATTCAGCATAGGGCTGTACTTTGGTAGATGTCATAAAATGGTTTAAGTGCTCTATAACGTTAGTTGGAACGTAGCTTCCTCCCGCATTTTCAAAGAATGACCATTTCGAACTTTTAGGGTCACTAAAAGCTGGGAATTGCGCTTTGACGTAATCGACGTCTAATGAGATATTGTTACTTGGCATTGGAGCTCCTTATCAAAAAAAAATACTACTAGGCAAATCTAATTTTTATAGTCTGCTTCTTCCTTATCTAAAATTCTTTTTAAAGCATCAAAATGCATATCTGATGCGTCATATTTTTGCCATTGCGCGGCAGTTTTTGTGGCAATCTCGTGTGATACTTGGTGCAATGCTTTGCCTGTTTGGTAAGCGCCAATGAGCGTTTCACAGGACCTCTCAAAATAAAAAAGGTCATCAAATGCTTTGGCAACTGTTTTTGCAGCAGTTAGAACGCCATGGTTACCCATTAACATTACCGAGTTATCACCTAATATGGTGCTTAATCTCTCTGCTTCTTCGCCAAGACCCATACCGCTATATTCATAATCTATTGATACTTTTTCATAAAAGCGCATTGTATTTTGATCAATCGGCTTCATAGTTTTATCCTCTAAGCAGGATAAAATTGTTGCGTACTTAGGATGGACATGAAGAATACACCTTGCTTGAGGATTATTTCTATGCAAAGCGCCGTGAATTGCCCAAGCAGTTGGGTCTGGAGCATTAGGCTTAGACATTGTAGATTCATCATTTGAATCAACAAGAATAAGGTCGCTTGCACAGATCTGTGAGAAGTGCATTCCAATTGGGTTTAAAAGAAATTTAGAGCCATCATCTGAAACTGCTAAACTAAAATGATTTGCAACGGCTTCATGCATATTTAGCCTTGCAGCCCAGCGAAAAGCTGCCGCAAGATCTGTACGCTCTTTCTTGTAATCATTTTTATTAGCAACTAACTTGGACTGTACGCAAGTTCCTTTTCCATGGTAACGACGCAAAGTATTGCTATTCTCTAGTTTATCAATTGCCTTTCTAACAGTTCCAACACTAACATTTAATTGTTTTGATAGTTGAGATTCTGATGGAATAAAATCGCCAACCATAAGCTCTTCACTTGTTATTTTGGCGTTTATATAATCTATAACGTTTTGGTAAAGCTTTTGATCCATGTAGCTTTTATTCTAAACTGTATGCTCTAAGTATACTCATATATATGTGTTAAGTGTGCGCATGAAGATGTCAGTCTATTTAGAATTAAAAAATTTTCGGGTAAACTATGATGAACTTTATTAAGACAGAATAATGGCGTTATTAGAAGATCTATCCAACAAGGCTAAAGCGAAATTTCCACGTATCTTATTACCCGAATCTAGTGATTCTCGAGTCATAGAGGCGGCTCACATTCTGACGAGTCAAAAAATTGCTCAAATTGTTCTTTTTGACATAGATTCAGACCAGTATCTGGGTATAGAGACAATTAACCGTGAAAACGAAGATTTGAAGGTACAGTATGCTCAAACCTTGTTTGAGATAAGAAAGCATAAGGGTGTTACTTTAGAGGTTGCTCATGAAATGGTGTCCAACCCAACTGTATTTCTGTCTCTTATACACATCTCCGAGCCCACGAGACCAGAGAGGATCTCG
>OJIH01000077.1_pt1 | contig 15227 bp, 10 predicted proteins | sample 1595351 | NCBI WGS metagenome assembly OJIH01 (sample SAMN05416697, study PRJEB24817) | seawater metagenome | isolation source: Sea water | place: Canada:Atlantic | collected 2013-07
GTGGGCTCGGAGATGTGTATAAGAGACAGGCACAAAATGGCAGTGGGTGGTGAGGGTAAATTGAGCAAGGCCCGACACGCCTCACGGCCCGCTTCAATCTTGTAAGTGCACTCGATAATAGTGTCTTTAGATAATCTGATGCCTTGCGCTAACAACGCGTCTTTCATGCCATTTAAACGATCTAACGCACGGTCGTTGGCTTCTGAAATGCCACTAATAACAGCAAACCGTTGATGCCCCAAAGACGTGAGGTGCAAGGGTAGCAATTTCGCAGCCTCATAATTATTAAAGCCAACACAGGGGTGCAGACAATCCCTTCGGTATGCCCAAGTGAGCACATAGGGGATATTTCGTTGCTGCAGTAGTTTATAAATTAGAGGGTCGTGATTCAGTCCTACCAGCATTACTGCGTCAACACCCCGTTCTATTAATGTTTTGACCTGAGTGAGTTCGTGCTGAGAGTCATAACCAGAAGTGGTGAGCATTAAGCTAAAGCCGGCTTGATTTAAACAGCTTTCAAAGGCCTCAATACCGTCGGCAAAAATAGCGTTTGCTAGGGTAGGAATGACCGCGCCAATGCAGCGAGAACGTTTGCTTGCCAATGCGCGTGCACCGGCATCAGCGACATAGTCCAATTCTGTAATGGCCATCTGTACTTGTAACCGAATTCCTTCGCGCACTGAATTAGGCTGATTGATGACGCGAGATACAGTAGCGGTAGAAACCCCCGCTGCTTTGGCAACATCGCCTTGGGTGGCTGGTTTGTTAGCTAGGTTCAAGATATTGGCTGCTGTTTTAAGATCATACGTTATCATACACGTATAAAAATGTATGCGCATACAAAAATTGTTGGTGGTGCTTGTTTGTCGCATTTTAATGGTCTAGTATAGGCGCAGTTAATAAATGTAAGCGCATACAAATTAAACATTAAGGATTCAAATTATGGCTGTTAGTTACTTGAAAAAAGCGGCAAAGTCTTCTGCAACTGGTGAAGATGATACTCGGGCCACTGTAGCGCAAATGTTATCAGCCATAGAGGCTGGTGGAGAGCAGCGTTGCATCGAATACGCTGCTCAATTAGATGGATATCACGGCAATATTATCGCCACCAGTGACGACATAGCTCAAGCCACTTCACGTTTGTCTCAGCAAGTTAAGGACGACATACGCTTTGCCCATGAGCGGGTTAATAAGTTTGCCCAAAAGCAACGCCAAGCTCTAATTGACTTTGAGGTTGAACTGTCTCCTGGCCTGTGGGCAGGACAGCGCCAAATTCCAGTACAAACGGCCGGCTGTTACATTCCAGGTGGACGTTACTCACATGTCGCTTCTGCCATTATGTCAGTTGCGACTGCCAAAGCAGCAGGCGTAAAGCACGTGGTGGCTTGCTCACCTCCTAAGCCTGATGCAGGTATAAACGATGCAATTTTGTACACTGCTAATTATTGTGGTGCTGATACTATTCTTGCTTTAGGCGGAGTTCAGGGCATTGCGGCTATGGCGTTTGGTTTGTTTAGTGGCCAGCCTGCTGATGTATTGGCAGGGCCAGGTAATCGATTTGTCGCTGAAGCAAAGCGCATGTTATTTGGGCGTGTGGGTATCGATATGTTTGCCGGGCCGACAGAAATAGCAGTCATTGCCGACCATACAGCAGATCCAAGAATCGTAGCAAGTGACCTTGTGGGACAGGCAGAACATGGGCCAGATTCTCCCGTATGGTTGATTAGCCTAGATGAAGACGTGGCTCGTAAAACCATTGAATTGGTGCCAGGCCTTATTGAATCTATGCCAGAACCTTCTCGTTCTGCAGCGCGCTCAGCTTGGGCCGACTATGGCGAAGTAGTGGTGTGTGGCAGTCGTGAAGAAGCGGTCGAAGTGAGTGACAAATATGCTGCAGAGCATCTAGAAATTCATTGCCAGGACCTCGACTGGTGGGTAGAAAATCTGAACAACTATGGTTCATTGTTTGTGGGTGAAGAAACCACGGTAACTTACGGTGACAAGTGTTCTGGTACTAACCATATTCTGCCAACCAAGGGCGCAGCCCGATATACAGGCGGTTTGTCTGTAGGCAAGTTTATTAAAACCGTCACTACCCAGCGCATGACTAAAGAGGCTAATCGCGAAGTAGGTGCAGCAGCAGCCCGTATCTCCCGTCTTGAGGGCATGGAAGGTCATGCACGCAGTGGTGATGATCGGTTGAGCAAATACTTCCCTACAGAAACGTTTGACCTAAGCCATTAAGTGATTAAGATTAAAAGTTGCCAAAGATTAAAAACTGTTAAAAATCAGAAGCATAACAGGGACTATTTATGACCATGAAAGCGCTCGTTTATACAGGCACCCAAGAAGTTGAATACCGCGATGAAAATAAGCCAGTTCCAGGGCCCAATCAGGCCCTGATTGAAGTCGCGGCTACGGCTATTTGTGGCTCCGACATGCACGCTTACCATGGCTTAGATGAGCGCCGTGTTCCACCCCTGATTTTAGGCCATGAGGTGGCGGGCAAGCTTGTCTCTGGTGCAGACCACCTTATGGATCAGCAGGTGGTCATTAATCCGTTGATGACCTGTGGTCATTGCAGTCCATGTATGTCGGGACGGGCTAACTTGTGCAGTAAGCGAGAAATAATTGGCATGCGTTTAGCCGGCGCTTACGCGCAGTTTTTAGTGATTGATGAAGCTAATTTACTCATACCGCCACCAAATTTAGAGCCTTGGGTGGCCTGCCTAACAGAGCCCACGGCCACAGGTTTGCACGCGGTAGCTCTGGTGGAGAGGATTAGTTACAGGCCTCTGTCAGAGCAGCGCTGTTTAGTCATTGGTGGTGGCGCTATCGGCTTGTTAACGGCGTTAATATTGTCTGCCAAGGGCTGCAGTCATATTGACTTGGCAGAAACCAATGCGTTGCGTAGAAAAACAGTGGAGCAGCAAGCTGTAGCGAGGGTATTTGATCCTAGCGCAGAAGCAGTGCCTGATGTCAGAGGCTATGACGTTGTATTTGATTGCGTAGGAGCAGGAGTCACTCGGGCCATGGCCAGTGCTCAGGTGGTGGCTGGAGGTATCCTGTCACATGTGGGTCTGCAAAATAGTGATGAAGGTCTGGATATGCGTCGCATAACCTTACAAGAAGTCACCCTGCTAGGTAATTATTGTTATACCCCAGCTGACATGCAGGCGGCCTTGGATATGCTAGCTAATAAACGCTTAGGTGATTTGAAATGGGTGCAAGTGAGGCCTTTAAGTGAAGGTGCTCAAGCGTTCTCAGATTTACACCACGGTCGGGCTGCGGCTGCGAAAATTGTGTTACAACCCGATAATCACCTGTGAAAAACTGGTGAAAAACCTGTGAAAAGAGGCTGTAGAGGGTGGTGTAGCTTTTAATTTAGCTTTAAACGGAGAAAATAAGCTGACTTAGCTGGTTGGCGGCAGACCTAAGATCGGTGTAGTTGTCTTCAAGGGTCATTCTATCTAAGCGCAGAGTGGGTCCATGCATGGCGGCAGCACCGTGATATCTGCCTTTCGGATCAAGGACGGGCACTGCAATGGCAATCATACCGTCATAGAATTCTTCATTATCTAAGGCAAAGCCTTGTTTTTGTACTTGGGTTAGCTCTTTTAAAAGCGTCTCTACGTTGCACACAGTGGTCTTCGTAAGTTGTTTTAGATAAAGACTTTCTACCATTCTGCGGCGGTTTTTAGGAGTTAAACTGGCGAGATAGGTTTTGCCACTAGCGGTGCAATAAAAAGGCACATGGGTGCCTACTGGTAAATGAATTTGAAATGCCCAGTTGGTTTGCACACGATCTCTGTAGATCATGCCTTCATGCTCAGGGATGACAAAGTTAACTGTTTCTTTAACTTTGTGACTGAGTTTTTCTAAAATTTGATGCATGGCACTGGTATGCCAGTCACTGGCTAAAAGGCCGTTGGCAATGGTGCGCAAGTTGGCACTGGGCAAGAGTCTTTTTCCACTCACGTCGTAGAGTAAAAAGCCTTCTTCAACCATAGATTTGCAGAGCCGATGCACCGTTTGTTTGGGCCAATTTAGATGTTGGTTAATTTCTGATGGAGTTAATGGTGCTTGTTGAGCGGCCATGACATCCAAGATATGAAAGAGGCGCATATTAGTGGCTACTCTGTTTGATTCGGACATGTTGTTAATCCTTTTTACGACTAATTTGATCGCCAAATTTCCAATGCGGTTAACGTTACATTAATTAGCGAAGTCTCACTAATCAAATTTCATATATAGGCAATAAATAAAGTAAATGAATTAGGTTAGTAAATGTCCATCTATTCAATAAAAGCTTGAATTAAGCCAGTGAATATGTTTTTCTGAGCATAGTATACATAAAATGAGTATTTTAGTCTCATTTATTGATAATTATAAGAATTTTGAGGTAGTTGATGCAAAAGCGGTATGACTACATTGTAATTGGTGCTGGATCAGCAGGTTGTGCCGTTGCCAACCGGTTGTCCGAAAATGGCCGCTATACCGTGGCTTTGTTAGAAGCTGGAAATCGTGATTTAAATCCGTGGATTCATGTTCCCGTTGGTTATTTTAAGACCATGGGTAACCCCGCAACGGATTGGTGTTATAAAACCAAAGCCTGTGCAGGACTTAATGGGCGCTCCATTCCTTGGCCTCGGGGTAAAGTGCTGGGTGGCAGTAGCTCTATCAATGGACTTTTGTACGTTCGAGGTCAAGCACAAGATTTTGATGATTGGGCCAACCTAGGTAACGAAGGATGGCAATGGGATCAAGTCCTGCCTTACTTTAAGCGGTCTGAGGACTGGCAAGGCAAGACTAGCGATTTACGAGGTGAGGGCGGGCCATTAACGGTGTCTGAAACCCGTGTGAGTCGGCCTGTTATCGACGCTTGGTTAGACACTGCGCAAAACTGTGGTTATCCAGCCAATGAGGATTACAATGGTGTGGACCAAGAGGGCGTAGGTTTGTACCAACTCACGGCAAAAAAAGGCCGCAGGTGCAGCAGTGCAGTGGCTTACCTCAATCCAGCTCGAGGCCGTGCTAACCTCACTATTATTACCCGTGCCTGTGTTGAAAAACTCATATTAGAGGGTCAGCGTGTCACGGGTGTGCAATTAGCTAATCAGCAACTACATGCCAATAAAGAAGTGATCTTAAGTGCGGGCGCCATTGGCTCACCACAATTGCTTATGGTGTCTGGTATTGGCTCCAGTGAAGAATTGAACCCTCACAAAATTGCCATTGTTAAAGAACTTCCAGGTGTCGGGCAAAACTTGCAGGATCATTTGCAAGCTAGACCCATATTCAAGTGCGCATCAAGCACTATCAATACCGAAATAAGTAGTTGGTTTAAGCAAGGTCTTATCGGCTTAGAATACCTATTGAAACGGACTGGGCCCATGACTATGGCTGCCAGTTTAGGCACTGGTTTTCTGAAAACACATTTGAGCCCTGAGCGCCCTGATATCCAATTCCACATTCAACCCTTTAGTGCTGATTCACCGGCTGAAGGCCCACATAAATTTGATGCATTTACGGCCTCAGTTTTACAAATGCGGCCCGAAAGTGCGGGGCATTTGAGCTTGGTGTCTGATCGGTTTTCTGACCATCCCGACATCCACCCCAATTATTTGGCGACCAAGTTAGATCAACAGACCATAGTGGCGGGCATTAAAATAGCCCGCGACATTGCCAAGCAAGCACCATTAAACGGCTTGGTAACAGAAGAATATAGCCCAGGATCAAGCGTTGGTGATGACGACGACGATAGTATTCTTAATTGGGCTAGAAGCACGGCAACAACCATTTATCACCCCACAGGCACTTGTAAGATGGGTCAGGATGATATGGCGGTGGTTGATGCTCAACTTAAAGTGCATGGTATTGAAGGTTTGCGAGTTGCAGATGCGTCCATCATGCCCATTATTACTTCAGGCAATACCAACGCTCCAGCGATTATGATTGGTGAAAAAGTGGCCGCTATGATTTTGGAGGAAAGCGTTAATGTTTGATTGGTCAGGTCTGATACAGATTATGTTTGCAGACATCATTTTATCGGGTGATAACGCTTTGGTTATCGGCATGGTAGCTGCAGGTATTGCGCCAGAGAAACGTCGCATGGTTCTGGCTGTGGGCATGGGCCTAGCCGCCTTTTTCCGCATTGTTTTTGCCGCTGGTGCTAGCTACATTATTGATATCCCTGGCATTTTAATTATTGGTGGCTTGTTACTAGCATGGGTGTGCTGGCGTTTTTATCATGAAATTGTTGAGTTTACTAACAATGCAGCAAACCCCAAACCAACTGAGGTTGTGGAAGGCAAAGACACGCTTCTAAGAGCCTTATTTACCATTGCAGTGGCTGATATTTCTATGTCGTTGGATAACGTGGTGGCGGTTGCTGCGATTGCTAGAGAAGATACGCAGTTGTTGATATTCGGCTTGATCATGGCGATTGTGATGATGGCCTTTTTTGCGTCAATGATCATGAGGTTTATGCTCCGTTACCCATGGGTGTCTTATATGGGCTTATTCTTTTTAGTTTACCTAACCATTGTCATGTTATATGACGGTGTGATGAATTTGTTGTCTAGTGGGTTATTGACTGGCTAGCAATGAAAAGTCTGTTATCCCTGTTAGGGACGTTGCATGGCGCCTTCCATGTAACAAAAGCAAACAGCAATTAAGAAGGCAGATAATAAAAATGGAGGACAATTATGTCCGTTTTAAATAAAATGAAGTTTGCTGCTGCTGCTGGTGTTTTCATTATGAGCACCACTGCAGTTTATGCTAAAGACGTGAACATTCGTGTTCAATCAGTACTTGGCATTAAGTCTGATGAAGTACACATGCTGAAGTCATTTGCGAAGGATGTACATGATTTAACAGATGGCTCTGTCACTATTGAAATATTGCCAGGCGGTTCAGTTGTGGGTAACACGGACATCATTGATGCGATTGATGCTGGTTTGCTAGATGGTGGTTTCGCTTGGACCCATTATTGGGGTGGCAAGCACCCAGCGGCTAACCTATTTGGTGCTCCTATTGCAGGTGCAGGTGTAGGCCTTGATAACATTGCGTTCCTTTCTTGGTTCCAGTATGGCGGTGGTAAAGAACTTTACGATCGTCTATGGGGTGAAATGGGTGTTAACGTTAAAGGCTTTATGTTGCAGCCTGTTGGCCCAGAAGCTTTGGGATGGTTCCCAGAGCCCATCAACTCTATGGATGACTTCCGTAAGCTCCGTTTCCGTGCTCCTCCAGGCATGGTGGGTCAAGCTTATAAAGACATTGGCGTAGCCTCTGTTGCAATGGGCGGTGGTGATATTCTACCTGCACTAGAAAAAGGCACAATCGACGCTGCTGAATGGTGTTGTCCAAAGCCTGATAGCGTGTTTGGTTTCCAGAAAGTATTAAAGCATTACTACCTACAAGGTCTTCACCAAGTCGTAGTAAACGCTGACATGTACTTAAATGGAGACGTTTACAACTCTCTATCTAATATGCAGAAGAAAGCCATTGAAGTTGCCGCTAATGCCTCTTTGTCAAAATCAATTTCTTACCGTATCTATGAGAACGGTAAAGCTTTGAAAGATTTGACCGAGAACCATGGTGTGCAATTGCACGATACGCCAGCAGATTACTTCCCTGCGTACATGAATGCAGCCAATGCGTTGCTTCAAAAAGCTTCTGATGAGAATGAGTTCTTTGCAGAAGTGTGGCAGTCACAGAAAGATTTCGCTGCAATCGCGGTACCTTTTTGGGCTGGTGCACAAGCGTCTAACGCTAGTTTAGGTAAGGCTTTTGCTGATAGCATCAAGTAATAGTTTGTATTGACTTGATATCGACCTAGTACTTAGTGCTAGGTCGATTTTTCGTGGCGTGATCATCAAGCTTGTCAACCGATACGATGGTAGAGATTTATCATAGTTTTCTCGCACTTTTGATACAGCAACCTATGATAGATTTTTTTAATTTGTAACTACGAGTTACAGTGCCTTTCATCAGTTTTACTGACGATAATGCATAACAATAATTATAGATAATAATAAGAGGAAGCCACCATGGCGACACAAACAACAGACATCGGCGAGTTGGATATTACCGATGAATTAATCGCTGAGCGGCGCGCCGAAAAACCTGGAGAAACACCAGAGGACATGACGCCTTGGCAACGTCCCATTACTGCTTTTATAGACGTGCTGAATTTATGGATGGGGCGTATCATTTGCTTGGCCATTATTCCCTTGGTTGCTGTAATGGTGACCGAAGTGTTTTCTCGTGGCATGTTTGCTTTATTAGTCTCATATGATTTGGACGACCTGGCCCGTGCTGTAAATTTGGGCCCCACTACTTGGGTCTATGACGTCAGTCGTATGCTTGGGGGAGTCATATTCATGGCTGCAGCAGGCTATGCCTTAATGCGTGGTGTGCATATTCGAGCAGATTTCATCTACCGTAATTGGAGTGAAAGAACCCAAGCCACCGTTGACGCTACTTTATACCTTTTGTTCTATTTCCCTGCGATGCTGCTGTTCTTTTACAGCGCACTGGGCTTTGCTGGTGATTCTTTAGGCTTTAATGGCTGGGGTGAAGAGTGGGGTATTTGGGAAGATGCGAGTGCTGATTCGACCTGGGCACCCTATTTGTGGCCTGCCCGTATCTTTATGCCCATTGGTGCTGGATTACTTTTCCTGCAGGGATTCCCTGAGTTATTTCGTGCTTTTCATCAAATGGGTAAAGCAAGAGAAGCAAAGTTTCTAACCTTCTTCCCTTTTTATCTAATCGGTCTGGCGTGTGTTTTTGTATCCGTATTTTATCCAGATGTGTTGCCTTTAGGGGATTGGTTATCAACTTTACTGGGTGACGTTAATATTTCAAAACCGATGATTGGTATGCTCATGTTAGCTGCCATGTTGTTCTCTATTTTCATTGGTTTTCCGATTTCCTTTACCTTAATTTTTCTTGGTTTTGTGTTTGCCTCAATAGCAGGCAGTAGTAAGTTAGCTTTCTTCTTGCTGACCCTACAAGTCAATTCCACCATGATGAATGATCAGCTTGTCGCTGTGCCTTTGTTTATTTTTATGGGCATTATGATGGAACAAGCAGGGCTCATGGAGCGCTTGTTTAACGCTGTTCAAATGATGATGTCTCGGACTCGGGGCGCGTTGTTTGTGGCTGTGTTATTTGTTTCTATGATATTTGCAGCGGCGACGGGTATTGTGGGCGCCTCGGTGACTATTTTGGGCATTATGGCGGCTAAAACCATGAACCGCTCTAAATACGATGTGCGCTTATCAGCTGGTGCGATTACGGCGGGTGGAACCTTAGGCATATTGATACCTCCTTCCATTATGTTGATCGTTATGGGGCCTGTGTTGGAAGTGCCTGTGACCGATTTATTTCGTGCAGCAGTGCTTCCTGGCGTGTTATTGGCCAGTTTGTATATGATTTATACTATTGGCCGCTGCATGATTAACCCGGATCTTGGGCCAATTTTGCCTGAAGATGAGCAGCCAGAAACATCACCTTATTATGGCCTAGAAGTCATTTTGGTCATGTCTGGCTTGGGCATGTTTGTATTCTTGTGTGTGTTAGCAACCAAAGGCAGCTTGTCATTCTTCCCACTAGCAGGACTTGTGATTCCATTATTATGGATTGCGTTAATGTTTTGGGTGTTTAAATGGGCTCGCGAAGTTAGACCCAAAGGCTTCTATTTTTCTGACCTGTGGTATGAGTTCTTTATGGGGCTAGTGCCGCCCACAGTGCTCATTGCTTTCTCTCTAGGTTCTATTGTGGCAGGCCTTGCAACACCAGCAGAAGCAGCAGCATGTGGTGCTTTTGGTTCGTTGATTCTTTCTATAGGCTATAAAAAGTTTAGTATTGTTGGTGCTTATGATGCCTTAATTAAAACCTTAGAAATTACTGTTCTCATCATGTTTTTGGTGGCTGCATCAAACTTCTTTGGGGCGGTGTTCTCTAACCTTGGCACGCCACAAATGCTAACAGAACTGCTCTTGTCCTTTGACATGTCGTCTTGGGCCATGCTGTTTTTCATCTTGGCATTGATTTTTGTCTTGGGTTGGCCCCTGGAGTGGGTGCCCATCGTATTGATTATCGTACCTATCTTGCTACCCGTGGTAGAAACCCTAGACTTTGGTTTGAATCAAGCAGACTTGTTGATTTGGTTTGCCATACTGGTGGCGGTAAACCTCCAAACCGCCTGGCTGAGCCCACCTGTGGCCTTGTCGGCTTACTTCTTAAAAGGGGTAGTGCCAGAATGGGACTTAAAGGATATATACTTAGGTATGATGCAGTTTATGGTCATCCAGTTAATAGGCTTGCTATTAATCATATACTTCCCACAAATTGCTTTGTGGCTGCCTAACTACTGGTAACCAATGTCTCAAGGGGTTGTTATGGGTACTTAACTTCCCTTAAGTTGTCTTCAGTTGTCTTTTAGTTGCCATTGGGTTGGCAGAGACTGGTTACCATCAGTAACCTTGTGCCCGGTTTAATAGTTTTTGCGCTTAACTTGTCTATATACATAGCTATGTAGGCAAGCTAAGCGTTTTTTTAAATAACCATGGTGTTTAATTGGCCCCAAAGACTTATCTGGGCTAATCGAAATCACTAATGTGGATCTAAATCATTGGCTAATACTTTAGTATTCTATGCTCATGATCTTAGAATTCTAAAATCTTTGTATTTATTAAACTCTAATTAGGTGTAACCGATTATGAAAATGACCACAGAAGAAGCGTTTGTAAAAACCCTACAAATGCATGGAATAGAGCACGCTTTTGGTATTATTGGTTCAGCCTTTATGCCTATTTCTGATATTTTTGAGGAAGCTGGCATTACCTTCTGGGATTGTGCCCATGAAGGATCTGGCGGCATGATGGCAGATGGCTACACTCGTGCCACTGGTAAAATGAGCATGATGATTGCTCAAAACGGCCCAGGCATTACCAATTTTGTTACCCCTGTTAAAGCAGCTTACTGGAACCACACACCCCTTTTGCTAGTTACGCCCCAGGCGGCTAACAAGACCATTGGCCAAGGCGGTTTTCAAGAAGTAGAGCAAATGGCTTTGTTTAAAGACATGGTTTGTTATCAAGAAGAAGTGCGTGACCCATCTCGTGTTGCAGAAGTACTTGATCGCGTCATTGCCAATGCTCATCGTTTCTCAGCACCAGCGCAAATCAATATTCCACGGGATATGTTCACTCAAATTGTGGATATTGATTTACCCACGACAATTGATTTCGAATTGCCTTCTGGTGGTGAAATGGCCATAGCAGAAGCTGCAAAATTGCTTTCTGCGGCTAAGTCTCCAGTGATTTTAAATGGTGCTGGCGTGGTATTAGCCGCTGGTGGTATCGCTGCTTCTATGGCATTGGCAGAGCGTTTAGACGCCCCTGTATGCTGTGGTTATCAGCACAATGATGCTTTCCCTGGCTCACACCCATTGTTCGCCGGCCCATTAGGCTATAACGGCTCTAAAGCAGGCATGCAATTAATTCAAGAGGCGGACGTAGTATTGGCGCTAGGCACACGTTTAAACCCATTCTCTACCTTACCGGGTTACGGCATTGATTACTGGCCAAAAAATGCCAAAATTATTCAAGTTGATCTAAAGCCTGAGCGTATTGGTTTAACTAAAGCCGTCACTGTGGGTATTGTGGGTGACGCGGCTAAAGTAGCCAACGGTATCATGGGACAGTTATCGGCTAACGCTGGTGACACCGATCGTGCCGCTCGTAAGGCACGTATTGCAGACACTAAAGCGGCATGGGACAGGGAACTGGAATCCATGACCAACGAAGAAGACGATCCAGGCACAACTTGGAACGAACGTGCCCGCGCTGCTAAGCCAGAGTGGTTAAGCCCGCGCATGGTATGGCGAGCGATTTCTTCAGTGATGCCTAAAGATGCGATCATTTCTTCTGACATCGGTAACAACTGTGCCATTGGTAACGCTTACCCAACCTTTGAAGAAGGGCGTAAGTATCTAGCTCCTGGTTTATTTGGCCCTTGTGGTTATGGGTTGCCTGCTGTAGTGGGTGCCAAAATCGGCTGCCCAGATACCCCTGTTATTGGTTTTTCTGGTGACGGTGCCTTTGGTATTGCAGTCACTGAGCTTACTGCCATTGGCCGTGATGAGTGGCCAGCTGTGACCATGATTGTGTTCCGTAACTACCAATGGGGTGCAGAGAAGCGTAACTCGACCTTATGGTTTGACGATAACTTTGTGGGCACTGAGTTAGATGAGAACGTAAACTATGCTGCCCTTGCTGAAGCCTGCGGCCTGAAAGGGGTTCAAGCGCGCACTATGGATGAAGTGAGTTCTTCACTTAGCCAAGCCCTTGTAGATCAAGCTGCTGGTAAGACCACGCTGATTGAAATATTGATCAACCAAGAGCTAGGCGACCCGTTCCGTCGTGATGCTATGAAGAACCCAGTAAAAGTAGCTGGTATTAGCAAGAATGACATGCGCCCACAAAAAGGTGCATAAACGCTAAGTGTAATAAACGGGCCTCCATGCCCTGCATGGAAGCCCGTAGTTACGTTGTTATTAACCGAACCACATGCCCACCATTGATCCCACTGCAAGCCCTCTATTTTTTAACAACACTCCTCTAACACTATACCCCTATAGCGACCTGCCACAAGGGCAACATAATCAGGTATAATAAGGCGGATTTTTCTACCTAATATTAGACCCTAATCATGACAGCTATTCGCACTCGCATTGCACCTTCTCCTACGGGTGATCCTCATTTAGGCACCGCCTACATTGCACTCTTTAATTTAGCCTTTGCCCGCCAGCATGGTGGCGAGTTTATTCTGCGCATTGAAGACACAGACCAAGAACGCAGCACCCCAGAATCTGAGCAAGCCATTCTAGATTCATTGCGTTGGTTAGGCATTGAGTGGAGTGAAGGCCCGGATGTTGGTGGCCCCCATGGGCCTTATCGTCAGAGTGAACGCGGTACGATTTACGCCGATTATGCCCAACAGTTAGTAACGAACGGTCATGCGTTTTATTGTTTTGCCACCACCGAAGAACTCAATGAGTTGCGTCTTCACCAAACGGAAAACAAGTTGCCCATTGGCTATGATGGCCGTGGTTTAGAGTTGTCACCCACTCAAGTGCAGCAGAGATTAGATGATGGCATGCCTTATGTGGTGCGCATGAAGGTGCCACGCCAGGGTATGTGTGTGTTTCAGGACATGTTGCGAGGTAGTATTGAAATCGAATGGTCTCAAGTCGACATGCAAGTGCTGCTTAAAGCAGACGGCATGCCCACTTATCATTTAGCTAATGTGGTGGATGATCATCTCATGGGTATTACCCATGTGCTGCGCGGCGAAGAGTGGATTAATTCAGCACCCAAGCATCAGTTACTGTATCAATACTTTGGCTGGGATATGCCGCAATTGTGTCACCTGCCGTTATTACGCAACCCAGATAAAAGCAAATTATCCAAGCGTAAAAACCCAACCAGCATTATGTATTACCAGCGCATGGGTTACTTGCCAGAAGCCTTGTTGAACTACCTAGGCCGTATGGGTTGGTCGATGCCCGATGAGCGGGAAAAGTTTAGCCTAGATGAAATGATTGCAGATTTTGATGTCAACAGAGTGTCATTGGGTGGGCCTATTTTTGACCAAGAAAAACTCTCTTGGCTTAACGGCCTATGGCTACGCGAAGACCTAAGTGATGCTGAGTTTATGCAGCGCATGCAGACCTGGGCCATTAATCACGATTTCTTAGCTCCCATAGTGCCCCTTATTAAGCCCCGTGTGGACAAGTTTAGTGATGTCTTGCCACTTGCTGGGTTTTTCCTTAGTGGCATGCTCAAGCTCACACAGGACGACCTAGGCAATAAAAACCTAGAGCCAGAACATGTGCGCAAAGCACTGCAGTTTACCCTATGGCGCTTAGAAGCTTTACGCCATTGGCAAAAGGACGATATTTTCGCTATCTGTAAAGGCATGGCAGAAACCCTAAACATTAAGCCCAAAGACTTATTTGCGACCTTGTTTGTGGTCATTACTGGCACCACAAATTCGGTGTCCGTATTTGATGCCATGGAAATCCTTGGCCCAGACATGAGCCGGGCGCGCATACGCCACGCAATCGAGCTTTTGGGTGGTCTTTCAAAGAAGGAAGCTAAGCGCTGGGATAAGGAATACCAAGCCCTCTAAGGTGCACTCAAAAAATGAGTGGAAGTGATTGATTAAAAACAGTCTTTTTCTACCCAAACGGGTAAAAAGAGACTTGCAATCCAGCCTCAGATGCCTATAATACGCCTCCATCAAGTCGCAACAGTTGTATCCCAAGCGCTTGATAACCCTCGTGTGGGGCCTTAGCTCAGCTGGGAGAGCGCAACACTGGCAGTGTTGAGGTCAGCGGTTCGATCCCGCTTAGCTCCACCAATTAAAACAAAGACTTACGAGAGATCGGAGTCTTTTTTTATGTCTGAAATACCGCTGGGCGACCGTGGGGCAACTTTAGACAGCATTCCGCTATTGCATATACGGCCATTCTTAGCTGCCTCATGAAGAGCATGCCCGAAAGTGTTGCAACGCCAATCCCCTGTGGCTATTGGGCATCATGGCAGGACTGCTGTCTCTAGTAGGCATGAGTAAGCTATGCAAAGCCTGAGCCTTCTCAAGCCCGCCTAGTGTGGGGTTTTTGTTGGTTACTGTATTAGGCGAATAAGTGACGGTGCCGCTAAAGCTCAAAAGTTAACGCATCTGATGTTCCACCACGCAGCATTCCATGAGTTAATAAAGATGCGCTGCGGCCCATAGCCGACTTCCCCCACCTGGCCCCTGTGGTGCGCGAAAGGGGCTTGTTTGAGTTGTACGTTTAACTCTGTCTCGATCACACAGACACTCAAAAATCCCAAGGGCACCCCTGCTGCTGCTGTGGCTGGTTCACTAGTCAGCCGAAGTATGCATTTCCCCCCTAGAGCCGACGTGTTGGAACGCATACCATAAGGTGTCCTTAAAATCGGAGAAAACCATATGAGAAATGCTTACCTATTACTGCTGCTAACCGTTGTATTAACAAGTGCTTTGGCGCAGGCGGAAACTGTTGTCCCGCATACATTTGAAGATGACACACCGGCTGAATCCGTTACGGACTGCGAGTCAGCGATTGGATCTCCCCCCGGTTTAAAAGAAATCCAGACAGGCTCACTCAAGGGGTATATGGAGGGCTATCT
>OJIH01000078.1_pt1 | contig 15191 bp, 19 predicted proteins | sample 1595351 | NCBI WGS metagenome assembly OJIH01 (sample SAMN05416697, study PRJEB24817) | seawater metagenome | isolation source: Sea water | place: Canada:Atlantic | collected 2013-07
AGATCTCCACCTCTCTATTCGTCGGCAGCGTCAGATGTGTATAAGAGACAGCTGTAATTACCGCTCCTTTTAGCTCACCGCCAAGAGCCCCTTCGGCGCGAGTCTTTAAGGTAGAGAGAATTTTTGCTGAAATTTCAATAGCTGAGAGGCTGCCAATTGCAGTTTTAAATAAAACGCTACCCTTATGATCTTCAAAATCATAGGGTAAATTTTTAATTTCTTTTGCTTCACTATAGCCAATTCCCATAAAACGCTTAATTGATAGAATTGTGTTTGTTGGGTCTTTTATTGCCAAATCAAGCGCTTCATGACCAACGATAAGCTCCTTAGAGCCGCAATAAACGACTGATGGAAGGATTGCCCTATCACTTTGATCTAAAACCAGTTTTGTCTCACCACTCATTACGCTAGCCACTAGAGAGTTGGTTGTACCTAAATCAATACCACAAGCCAAATTGTGGTGGTGTGGCGCAGTGGATTGGCCGGGCTCTGAAATTTGTAATAACGCCATAAACTAAATCCTTAGAGCAGTTCGTCCATTAATTTATTAGCTTCTTTATAGAGCTGATCATAAAACTTGAGTTCTCGTACATTCATTTTGATATCCATGAGGTCACTCTTAAGCTCAAAAGCCTTATAAATTGATTCTGTATTCTCTTCGATATGAAGATCAACACGCTCCAAAAAGCCCTCTAAGCCAAAGCTATCTCGATCTTCCTCAATTACTTCAAGCTCTTCACGTAAGTCAATCTGAGAGATCAAAAAATCATGATTCATTACTGTATCTCTCTCATCAAATGGATCTAAACCCTGCATCTTAAGTAGATAACTTGCACGATTTAATGGGGTTTTAAGAGATGTAAATGCTGTATTTAAAAGTGATGTATTTTGAAGCGCCTGAAGCTTTTCAGACTCACTCTTTGTTACATATTTATCCGGGTGAAACCTGGATATTTCTTTTCGATATGAAGATTTGAGCTGATCATCATCTATAAAGAATGATGTTTCAAGATCAAATAACTCAAAATAATTTTGCATTAGGGTTTTACCTTGAGAACTAACGAAAACGTATTAAACAGTAAAGGATTCGCCACAACCACATTCAGCTTTCGAATTTGGATTGTTAAACTCAAAACCTTCGTTTAGGCCTTCTTTTTGGTAATCAACTTCAGTACCATCTATATAAATTAAGCTTTTAGCATCAACAATAACTTTAACGCCCTTGTCATCAAACAGTGTGTCATCGTCATTAACTGCATCAACAAATTCCATGTTATAGCCAAGGCCAGAGCAGCCTGTCGTTTGAACAGAGAGCCTTACGCCGACACCTGTGCCTCGATTAGCTAAGTAATCGCTCATTCTCTCTGCCGCTTTTTCAGTTAACGTTATTGCCATAATTATTAGCTAGCCTTACTCTTCAGATCATTAATGGCTGCTTTTATTGCATCTTCAGCCAGAACTGAACAATGAATCTTTACGGGAGGTAGCTCTAACTCTTCTACAATTTCAGTATTTTTAATCTGAGCTGCTTCATCCAACGTCTTTCCTTTAACCCACTCGGTTAAAAGAGATGATGAGGCAATTGCTGAGCCGCACCCATACGTTTTAAATTTAGCCTCTTCGATTACACCTTCATCATTTATTTGAATTTGCAATCTCATGACGTCACCACAAGCAGGAGCTCCAACCATTCCTGTTCCTACATTTGCGGCATCCTTATCTAAAACTCCAACATTACGTGGGTTTTCATAGTGATCCATTACTTTTTTACCATATGCCATAAATTACTCCGAATTTAAGTTTAATTTTACTCTATACCGTTATATTTTATTGATTTAAACACTTAGCCTACTTAATGCGCAGCCCATTCAACTGTACTTAAATCAACCCCATCCTTAAACATATCCCATAGAGGCGATAAATCCCTTAATTTTTGAACTTTTTCACGAACCAGTGTAATTGCATCATCGACATCTTTTTCAGTTGTATATCGACCAACACTGAAACGAATTGAACTGTGTGCCAGTTCATCAGTAAGCCCTAAAGCTCGGAGCACATAAGAAGGCTCTAAGCTTGATGAAGTGCAAGCAGAGCCAGAAGACACCGCTACATCAGAAATCGCCATCATTAGAGATTCACCTTCAACGTAGTTAAAACTTATATTCAAATTTCCTGAAATTCTTTGGTCTAGGTCACCATTAACAACAACCTCCTCCATGTCAGAAAAACCAGCAAGCAATCTATCACGTAGCTTTTGAACCCTTATACCTTCATCTTTCATTTCAGCCTTAGCAATTGCGAACGCTTCACCAATACCAACAATTTGATGGGTAGCTAACGTGCCAGACCTCATTCCGCGCTCATGTCCACCACCATGCATCTGAGCCTCAAGTCTGACTCTTGGCTTACGAGACACATAAAGCGCTCCCATACCCTTAGGTCCATATATCTTATGCGCTGAAAAGCTCATTAAGTCAACCGGAAGTGACTCTAAATTGATCTCTAACTTACCAACTGATTGAGCAGCATCAACATGGAAAAACACCTTATTTTCTCTACAAATATCACCAATAGCCTGTAAATCTTGGATGACACCAATCTCATTATTAACATGCATAATTGAGGCAAGAATTGTATCCTCTCTTATTGTTTTCTTAAAAACATCCATATCTAACAATCCGTTCGGCAATGGGTCTAAATAAGTAACCTCAAAGCCTTCTCTTTCAAGTTGGCGGCATGTATCTAGGACAGCCTTGTGTTCAGTTTTTAGGGTAATAATATGCTTACCACGCTTTTCATAAAAGTGTGCAATACCTTTGATTGCTAGATTGTTTGACTCAGTCGCGCCTGAAGTCCAGACAATCTCTCTTGGATCAGCCCCTACTAGATCAGCTACTTGTGAGCGCGCCTCATCGACCGCTTTTTCAGCCTGCCATCCATAAAAATGAGAGCGTGAAGCTGGATTCCCAAAGTCACCTTCCATTGTTAAGAATTTAGCCATTTTTTTAGCAACACGAGCATCTACTGGAGTAGTAGATGAATAGTCCATATAAGTTGGAGTTAGCATTATTTATATTCCTTAATTATTAATGTAATTGTATATCTTGATTAATTTTATAATCATCAATGACCTGTTGAAGATTTCTGGTACTCAGAAACCCTCTTATTTGGTCACTTACCTCACACCACAAGTGATGTGACAAACACTGCTTACCCCTTAAGCAATCTTTTGAGCCGTGACAGCGACGTAAATCTATGTTCTCATCAACAGCTTCAATAATTTGTGTAAGAGTAACGTCCACAGCGTTAACATTTAAAAGGTAACCGCCACCTGGACCTCGAACACTTTTAACCAATGATGCTTTTCTTAGCTTAGCAAAGAGCTGCTCTAAGTAAGAAAGTGAGATATTTTGCCTTTGAGAAATCATATCCAGTGTGACAGGTTTAGCTGACTCATTAGATGCAAGATCAAGCATTGCAGTTACTGCGTATCTTCCTTTAGTAGTTAGTTGCATAACATTATTAGTTTATTAAAAAATTCAAGGAAATTATACTAGTAACCTACGAAAATAGTCAAGTATTAAATTCACTCAACAATTACTTATTTTCAACAATTTATGAGTCTTCTTTTATGGGCTTAGAATCAACAGGCAGATTGGCTATTTTCTTGTCGATTTCAGCCAAGCGCTCAATAATAGAATCTACAGCTTGAATAGTTGGGTCATTAGAGCGGCCACTTGAGCTTGCAGCGTAAGAGTCAAACGTATCGCTCTCACTAGCCTTCTTAACAACGACGCGTCCTGGGATGCCAACTACAGTGTCATTGTCATCAACTGACCTTACTACAACTGAATTTGAACCAACACGAACATTAAGGCCTAGAGTAATTGGGCCTAGAATTTTTGCACCCGCTCCAATAACTACGCCGTCTTTTAATGTGGGATGGCGCTTCTCTTTATCCCAAGAGGTTCCGCCGAGCGTAACTCCGTGGTACATCATGCAGTCATCTCCAATCTCAGCAGTTTCACCAATAACAACGCCCATACCATGGTCAATAAAAAAGCGTCTCCCAATGACAGCGCCAGGATGAATTTCAATGCCAGTAAACCAGCGCGCAAAAGTAGAAATAAAGCGCGCAAGCCAGAAGAGTTTATAACCCCATAATAAATGGGTTAAGCGATAAATAATTACAGCCTGAACCCCTGAATAACAGGTAAGTATTTCAAATACATTTCTTGCCGCTGGGTCGCGGTCAAAAACGCTTCTTACATCTTCAAAAATTCTCATAGATAAATTATACCATTATTGATAATGACAAGATTTTTGTGACAATAAAATAACAATTACTTGGATTCAGATAATTAGCCGTATGTATGCGTTGATTTAAATCGTTTATAACTCCACATATACTGCTCTGGTATCTTTCTAATTAAATCTTCAATACAGTGGTTCATGGATGCAACGTGGTCTTCTAAAGTATCACCATTTAAATTAAGTTCAACAGGCTCGAGATTTAACTCATAACCCCTTCCTTTAGGAAGTCTTTTGGCCCAAAACATTAATACCTGCAGATCATTCTTATTTGCAATTTTAGCAAGCAAGGTCATTGTGTTAGCCTCTTTATTAAAAAATGGAGACATAATGCCTCCTTCCTCTCCTGGGTCTTGATCAGGCAACATCCCAATAAGTTCATTATTTTTTAATGCACGCTGCATCTTTAAGATTCCAGATTTATCAGCGCTAGCCATAGTCAAGTTACCTTTATTTCTGCGCTTAAATAAATAATCATTTTGTTTTTGACTTCTTAGTGGTTTATACATAAACGTAACTTTTCTTGTATTAGCAAGAACCCTACCTGTTAGCTCCCAGCATCCAATATGAGGCACCAGTAGAATAGTTTTTTTTTGATTATCTAAATAATGTTCACCATTAAAATCACAAACATAGTTCACATTTTTTGAAAAGCTTTGATTCCAAATTAAACCAGATTCGGTTAAATTTTTGCCTGTATGAATTAATGCATTTTTAACAAGAGACTTTTGGTCTTTAAGGCTGAGCTCAGGAAAACAAATTTCAACATTTTGGACTGAAACTTTTTTTGCTTCAGAGCCAAAAATATATAGTAATTTACCTATTAATGCCCCAAATATATGATTAATCTTCAGAGGCAAAATAGAGCATAAAGATAAAAACAGGCGAATCATTTTTATTTATACAATTGATCGATTGCTGCTTTGTAATCAATAACTATTTTTTGGTAAGTACCAGCTGCTTGCAGATAAGTCAGGTTTGCAAGGTTAGCATTTCTTTTTGCTGCAATCACTAATGATTTTTGACCACGAGCCTCACCAAACTTAATCTGCTCCTCAATAACCATTTCTTCAGCTAAAGAGCCCTGCTCTAAGTAAAGCACAACAAGTTCGGACAATAAGTCAACTTGCGCAAGCAGATAATTAATTTGTTGAACATTTGTAATCTCAGTCTCTTGCCTTTTAGCATCCACATTATCAATGCTAATTTCAGCGCGCTCAACATCTATTAGCTCTTTTCTAGAGCCTAATGGATATGAGATATCAACACCAACATTCCAGGAGTAATCTCTATTACCAAAACTGCCAAAATACTTATCATTTTCACCCAATGAGGACAGGCCTAAATTTAAATTAACGCTAGGCATTGTCTTATCTTCAAAAGTTATTAACTGCCTTTGAAATCTAGCTTTATCAAAGTCAAACTTTTGAATTAATCTTGAGTTTTTAACAAAAGAGCTGGGATCAATTTCAGTTAAGTTATGAACTTCGAATAAGTCAAGTTCAACAATCATATCTGACTCTTTAGAGCCTATTAGATTAGCGAGCTCTCTTCTTTCGATAATTAATTCTTTACTGGACTGAAGTAATTGCTGTTTAGCTTTAACATAAGAATCTTTTTGTTGAATTAAAACAGACTTATCAATCAGCGAGTTTTCATATTTTTCTTCATCCAAATCAAGCTGCTGCTTTGATAAATCAAGTGAAATTTGATGGTTTTTTACAACTTCTTGTTTGAGCGCTAAATCGATAAATTTAGAAAGCTTAGATGCTAAAAATGTTTCAGCTTGCTCTTCAAGGCTCACTTGCTTTGCCATCATATCTAACGAAGCTAGATCAGTAGCAAGACGGTCATTCAAGCCATCTTTATTTTGAAGTAACGGGCGGACATAATCAAACGCCAAGAGATTTGAATGAGATGCATTGCTGTCTTTGTCACTTCGAGTTAAGGAGTGCTTTAAATTAACACTAGCACCTGAATTTTCTACTTTTCTATTTGCAGAAACCTCATATTTAGTTGTATATAAATCATCATATAGGGTGGAAGTATCTTCACCACCAGAGAATGATTCACTAGCACCAGCCTTTATATTCCAGTCCGAGTAAGTTAAAGATGATTTTTGGTCAAGCAGGCTTGTTTTTTCAGATAGAGATAGCTGAACAAAATAAGGGTGCGTTTCAACTAACCTTTCACTGAATTCATTTAGGGTTATGGCACTTGCATTTGATGATATTAACAAAAATACCGAAAGACTAGCTCTCTTTAACATCGTATCCCCTTTGTCTGTTCAAAACAATTAACATAAAAAAGCATCATTTTAGAGTAACAAATAAATATTTTAGTGAAGTTTTGATGAATTTTATGCAAAAAATAAAAATATAAAGCCTATAGAGCTTCAATAATTTCATCAATCACTTCATTAAGTTTTTTTCCATTGGTATTAATAATGACTGAAGCAACCTCTTTGTATAAGGAATCCCTAGCTTCTAAAATATCAGTAATCGTTTTTCTTCGATTGTTACTTTTTTCAAGCAGAGGCCGAGTTTTTGACTTTGCGGTCCTTCTAAGAATTTGATCAACGGATGATGAAAGATAAACCACTGCACCTGCTTTCTTGATCAGTTCACGATTTTCCTTAAGTATTACTGCGCCGCCTCCAGTTGCTAAAACTATATTAGGAGTAACACATAATTTTTTTATTACATCAGACTCTCGAGCCCTAAAGCCTTCTTCACCTTCAACATCAAATATATGATCAATACTTACGCCTGTTGTATCAATAATTTCATGATCTGAGTCAAAAAAATCTAAATTTAAAACTTCTGACAAACGCCTACCAATAGTTGTCTTACCTGAGCCCATTGGGCCAACTAGAATAATATTTTTTATTTTTGATTGCATTTTTTCAAAGGAAAAAATTTTATGTATCTAACTGATAATTAGCGCCGCAATATGGGCATTTTGATTTTCCTTCTTCCGAAAATGAAAGAAATACTTTAGGGTGCATATTCCATGTCTTTTCACCTTTTGGAGGGCAATGGAAAGGGATTTCATTTTTGGAAACTAAAACAAAGGTGGAGTCAGGATGATTTGGTTTTTTCAAGAACATCTCCCACTCTCAATCCAATATTTATAGTCTTCATTACGCCCATGAACGCAATCAAAATATAAAGCTTGAAGCTTCTCAGTAATTAGGCCTCGTGATCCTATTCCTATTTGGTTTCCATCGAGGTCTCTTATTGGCGTAACCTCTGCTGCAGTTCCTGTAAAGAATGCCTCATCAGCATTATAGATGTCATCACAAGAAATTTTCTTTTCAGTAATTTTATAACCCAAAGATTTTGCTAAAGTAAAAATAGTATCTCGAGTTATTCCTGGCAAAGCAGAAGTTAAATGAGGCGTATAGAGAACTTCATCTTTAATTACAAAAATATTTTCACCGCTACCTTCCGAAACAAAGCCATCAACATCAAGCATTAAGGCCTCATCAAAGCCATGATCTTGGGCCTCTTTAAGGGCCATCATTGAATTAATATAGTTACCATTCATCTTTGCCCCACTTAAAGAGGGATGAGCATGATGCCTAATATAAGAAGAGGTTCGAATTCGAATGCCTTTTTTCATGTTGTCTTCACCTAAATAAGAGCCCCACTCCCAAGCAGCTATCATTACGTGAACCTTTAAATTGTCGGCCCTTAAGCCCATACCTTCTGAACCATAAAAACACATGGGCCTAATATAGGCAGAGTTTAGATTATTTTTTGTAACAACCTCTCTTTGAGCTTGGTTTAGAATATCCGCATCAAAAGGGATGCTCATTCCAAGAATCCGAGCTGAATTAAATAAGCGCTCAGTGTGCTTTTCAAGTTTAAAAATTGCAGGTCCATCGGATGTTTCATAAGCGCGAACACCTTCAAAAGCGCCCATACCATAATGCAAGGTATGTGTTAGGACGTGAACTTTTGCTTCACGCCAATCAACCCACTCTCCATCCATCCAGATGAATCCATCTCTGTCTTCCATTGTCATCATAAAAAACCTTAATTTTTAAAAATTAAACTATATATATTTGATATTTATCACGAAATTATACCCAGCAATTTATGAAATTTTCAATATCTAATATATGTTAAATCACTAGGTATAATTAGATCTGAAAACTTTTTCCCTTCTAAATTAAAAAAAATGGAATTCAACTTATTTACTTTTATTTTTTTATTTGCAATATCAACGTCTGTTTTATCATTACTTTGGCTTAATTTTAGACAAGATAAAGCAATAAATAACTCTTTTAATGCTGTTCCAGAAGGCTTTAGTGAGTCCATTAAGCTTGAAGATCATCAAAAAGCGGGCAACTACACCAAAGCCAAACTTCTTTTAAATCATTTTGAAATCATTTTTTCTACTGTTGTGCTTCTTATTTGGACGCTTGGTGGGGCCATGGATTCACTTGATTCGTATTGGAGCCAAAGAATTTTAGATCCTGTTTTAATGGGGACAGTTTTTGTTCTTAGCATCATGTTAATTGCAAGCCTAATTGACCTCCCCTTCAGCATCTATCGCACCTTTGTTCTTGAACAAAAATTTGGATTTAACCGGATGACTATTAAAACTTTTGTAGGGGATCTATTTAAAGAGATCTTATTAACTTTAATTTTAATGCTTCCTCTGATCTATGCAATTTTATTTCTTATGAATATTGAAGCTATTGGGAATTACTGGTGGATTTATGTTTGGTTAATTATTAGTGGATTTTCACTAATAATGATGTGGGTTTATCCTTCTTATATAGCGCCAATTTTTAATAAATTTAATCCACTAGACAATGAGAGCCTTAAAAGTAGAATTACAAGTCTACTTACTCGAACAGGATTTGGGAGTGATGGTATTTATGTTATGGATGGATCTAAAAGATCGTCTCATGGAAACGCATACTTCACAGGAATTGGTAAAAATAAAAGAATCGTGTTCTTTGATACACTCCTCAAAGGTATGGAAGATAAAGAAATTGAAGCGATCCTAGCACATGAACTGGGACACTTTCATCATAAGCACACGCAAAAAAGGATGGCAAGTTCTTTTATATTTAGTTTTGCTAGTCTTGCTTTGTTAGGTTTCCTAATAAATCAAGCTTGGTTTTATAATGGACTTGGAGTGTCTGAGCCATCATCTCATGCTGCGCTTGTTCTTTTCGCTTTGGCACTTCCAGTCTTTAGTTTTTTCATTACGCCTTTCAGTAACCTTGCATCTAGAAAGCATGAGTTTCAAGCAGATGCTTTTGCAGCAGGTCATACAGACGCAAATGACTTAATTTCATCTCTAATTAAACTTTATAAAGAAAATTCATCGTCATTATCTCCAGATAAGTACTACTCAGCCTTTCATGATTCACACCCAAGTGCAGTTCTCAGAATTGAGCGCCTACAATTATAAATTGATCATTTAGTGGCCCTTACTAGAAGACAGCAGTGGCGAATTGATAAGGTTCAATCTGAAAAAATTGCCCGGTCAAATAAAGCATCTATTAAAGCAGAGTCAAATGTAGACAATAATGAGGCTGGGCATAAGGGTTTAGTTATTACAAGATATGGACAACGACAGCTTGTTGAACTTAAAAGTGGTGAAATTTTTCAGGCAGTCAGTCGTCAAAATATTGGATTTTCTGTCGCAGGAGACCAGGTTCTGCTTCAGACAACAAAAGAAGGCGAAGGAATAGTAACAGCAATATTCCCAAGGAAAACAGAACTAAAGAGGCAAGAGCGCCTAATAGCTGCCAATATTGATCAGCTTTGGCTTATTGTCGCTATTGAGCCCCACTATCAGTTTGAGCTTATTGATCGTTACCTTGTAATCGCAGAAGACTCCAATCTACCAATTAACATTGTTGTTAATAAAATTGAACTTTCAAAAAATAGTGAGCAATTAGAAAGTGACTTTTCAAACTACCAAGAGCTTGGGTATGACGTCCACTTTTTAAGTGTTAAAAATGAAACAAACCTGAAAGAATTCAAAACAAAGCTTGTTAATAAATCGCATATTTTTCTCGGTCAGTCTGGCGTTGGAAAATCATCACTCATTAATTCATTAATCCCAGATTTAGAACTTAGAGTTAATGAAATTTCTAGTAAGAGTAAGCTTGGCAAGCATACCACGACAAATACAACTATTTATCATATCCCTAGTGGCGGTGACTTAATTGACTCCCCAGGAATACGAGAGTTTCAACTGGATAACCTTTCTGAAAAACAAATAGTTAATGGCTTTAGAGAATTTAAATCACTAGCCGGTGAGTGCAGGTTTAGAAACTGTCACCATATTAATGAGCCAGGATGTGTTGTTAAAGAGGCTGTTGAATTAGGAGAAATACACCCTAATCGCTACGAAAGCTATCTTAACATCCTTCCTTAACTATTTTTTTGGAAGAAAACCACCCTTTCTGAAATAAAATAAACCTCAATATTCAAATAGCTTGCTAAGAAACTTAGCGACTTTTTAGTAAAAAAGCCTATATGAGATGGGTCATTCTTGTAATACCATGAGCTAAAGTCAATTTGAGGGGTTAATATTTGGGTCATTACAGCAAGGTGACCTTGATTATTAAGCATTTCAATAAGTCTGCTTATCTCTGCCATAGGCTCACTCAAGTGCTCCACTACTTCAGTAGCAGTAATAAAGTCATACTTTTTCTCAAATACAGAAATATCATTAGCATAGAACTTGTCATAGAGATCCACAGAGTGTCCACATTCTTCAAGCATAAGAGAAAGCGTTGGGCCAGGGCCTGAGCCGAAATCAAGGCCATTTGATTTTTGTTGGATCCTTTCTAAAAGGGGCACTAATAGTTGGGATAAGAAGTGGCGATAACGATGATCATTAGGATCATTATTATGGGTATCGTATCTTGATTTTTCCTCAGCATCTGAGAGGTGATACATTTTTGGAACAAAAATAAAATCACAACTTAAACAGCGTAAATATTCGCGAAACTTCTCTTTATAGAATTTAGAGCTATTAGTTGTCTTACAAAGCGGACAAGCAATCTTATTAATCACTTTAGTCCGCTAAGAGTCATATTTATTTAGTGGGAGTGTCCGCCAGCAGAGTGAGCATGTCCATGAGAAACCTCCTCTTCCAATGCATCTCTAACGTCTTCAATAGAGACTGAGAAGTGAAGAGTTTCTCCAGCCAAAGGATGGTTTGCATCAACAGTAATCTTTTCATCATCCAGCTTAATAACAGTCACAACAAAAGGGTTTCCATCTTGGTCTTGAGATTGGAGCTGCATCCCAATAGTTACCTCATCAATTCCTTGTAGGGCAGTTCTTGGAATTTCTTGAATTGCATCATCCATTTTAAGGCCATAACCCTCTTCAGGCTCAATAGAAACCTCAACCTTATCGCCTTTCTTAGAGCCCTCTAAAGCTGTCTCTAATCCTGGAATTATGTTTCCATGACCCTGTAAAAAGTCCATAGTTTCTTTGCCTTCAGACGAATCAATAACGTCTCCCGCATCATTCTTAAGGGTGTAATGCATTGAAACGACTTTATCTTTAGTTACTTTCATATCTTCTCCAAAATTTAATACAAAAAAAAGACCCTCCAAGATGGAAAGTCTAAAAGTAATTCTTTGTTACAGGGTGAATCTCAATATTATATTTTATCATATACCAAAGAAACTTCAGGCTAAAGCATTAAAAAATCTTACTAAGTAAGATCATCCATTGCACTCTTAATATCTGGATAATCAAAAATGAAGCCTTCCTCAAGTATTTTTTTTGGGATAACAGATATACTCTCTGTCAATATTTGTGAGCCACTTCCAAAAAGTAGTTTTAACTGCCATTCCCAAAGCGGCACTAAAAATGGTCTTTTTAAAGCACTAGCAAGAGCTTTACCCAATACCTTTTGAGGAATAGGCTCTGGCGCAGTAATGTTATACACACCCTTAGCTTTTGGATTATTTAAAATAAAATTAACAGCTCTTACAAGATCTTTTATGTGAATCCAAGAAAAACATTGGTTTCCACTTGCAATTGGACCGCCTAATCCAAAAAAATAAGGCCAATAAAGCTTCATAAAAGCGCCTCCACTTCTTGAAAGAACAACCCCAAATCTTAAAATTATAGTGTCTTCTGAGATTGACTTTGCAGCGCTCTCCCATGCCACAGAAAGCTCAGTAAGATAACCCTCGCCTCTTAAGCCATTCTCAGAGTGAGGGTTACTGCAATCTGACTCAGGATAAAAACTAACCCCTGAAGCGCACATAACCTTTGGCTTGGTTGTCATCATGCTTATTGCTTTTGAGAGCATTTGAGTAGTATCGACTCTACTCTCCCAAACTTCTTTTAGATGACTCTTAGTCCATCGCTTTGCAATAGTCGATCCAGACAGTTGAATAACAAGATCACTATCTTTTAATGACAATGACAAAGTATCTATAGATTTGAAAGCGCTTCTATTTAAGCACTGAACTTCATGACTAGCTGAAAGATTTTTTGCAAGCGCATTACCAATTAATCCCGAACCACCAAAGATGACAATCTTCATCTTATTACATCCACCCTACTGCATTTTTTAGTAGAAGCTGTGTTAGGAATTCGATATGGTCTTTTCTGTCATTAAGCGCTGGAATATAGCCAAATTTTTCACCGCCTGACTCCATAAAGTAATCATGATTTTCTTCACTAATCTCTTCAATCGTCTCAAGACAATCTGCAGAAAAACCAGGACAGATAACTTGAACATTTTTCACGCCTTTGGCTGGAAGTGCCTTTAATGTTTTATCAGTATATTCCTTCATCCATTCGCCAGCACCTAGTCTAGATTGGAATGTCATAGTATATTCATTAGGCTTTAAATTTAACTTAGAGGCCAAAAGAAACGTAGTTTTGCAGCACTGACATGGGTAGTTATCTCCCTTATCAAAGTAGCGCTTAGGTATTCCGTGGTATGACATTAAAAGGAGATCGGGCTTACCATGAACTGCTTGATATTCTTTAACACTATTAGCTAAAGCTTCAATATATAAATCTTCTTTACTGTAGCTACTAATAAACCTTAAGTCAGGAACATTTCTCCAGTTCATCAGCTCTCTAGCAGCTGCATCAAAAACTGAACCAGTTGATGCCCCAGCATATTGAGGATATAAAGGTAAGATGATAATATTATTACATCCCTGAGCCTCAAGCTCGTTTAGTGCAGAGCCCATTGATGGATTTCCATAGCTCATACCTAAAGACACAGCAAACTTACCAGGTGCAAGCTTCTCAAGCTCTGTTGCTATTGCATTTTTTTGTTTTTTTGCAATTGATAGAAGCGGTGATCCTTTTCCATGCGTATCCCAAACAGTTTGATAGGCCTTCGCTGATTTTCTTGGTCTTAAGTTAAGAATTACCCCATTTAATATAATTTTCCAAATCCAGCGAGGAGGAGGAGGCTCAATAACCCTTGTATCTGATAAAAACTGCCGTAAATAAGGCTTAACTGCCTTCTTCGTAGGTGCATCAGGAGTTCCCAAATTAGACAAAAGAATCCCAATTTTTGCCTCACTTGCAGATTCGTGTATTGAAGTACATTGGTACAATTTAGTCTCTCAAATTTATTTTTTCAAGGTGATAAGATACCCTATAAAGTGCCTTTCACTGTAAAACATGTTATCTATATCTATTGTGGTTATTTACTTATTATCACTTTCATTATTATATAAAAAATATGCATATATTATTACTAGTTGCCCACGGCAGCAGAAGAGAAGAATCAAACATTGAGATTGAATCTTTATCAGAAAAAATTTCGACATTAGAACCGAAAGAATTTGACAAAGTAATGTCTGCCTTCTTGGAGTTCGCCTCACCTTCTATTCCAGAGGCAATTAAAGAGTGCACTGAAGTAGGCGCAACTAAAGTTACAATATTGCCTTATTTCCTATCTGCTGGAGTACACATCACCAGAGATATACCTAATGAAATTACTGAGGCTTCTGAAGGAAGTCCAGGTTTAGAAATTAAAGTGGCAAACTACTTTGGATCACGAGATGAGATTGCGCAGATCCTTCTTAAAACGGCCCTAGACATTAAATAAAACTCTTTACTTGTTCAGTTGGTAAGTGCTTCCAATTAGACCCATATTTTCTTTTTTTGATATAAAGATCGGAATATCAGTCATATAATATTTCAAGCGCCCTTTGTCTTCAAAGCTCTTTAAAAAGTCACTATCAATAAAGAAATCTAAAAAGTTTCTTACCAGATCGCTTGTAATATAAATGCCGCCTAAGCAGCCTGTTGATAAAGCAATAGTTCCAGTGACTGAGCCAAATATTCGACAAAACAAGTGGAGTGTTTCTTTGGACATTGAATCTGGATTAACTTTTATTGCAGCAGAAGTAATCTCTGAGGGTGAATTAAACAAGACTTCCTTTCCATTAATTTGGCATAAAGCTTTATACAAATTAACAATACCGGGTCCAGACAATATTCGCTCAACCGCAACATGGCCAAATTGTTTTTGTAATAAAGTCCAAATCTCAATTTCTAAGCTAGAGTTTGGCGCAAAATCTGAATGTCCTCCTTGCGCAGGAAGTGGAATCCACCCGTTAGATGAATTAATCAGTCCGCAAGTTCCTAAACCCGTTCCAGGACCAATAACCAGCCGGACTCTTTCAGGCTGAACTGCTCCGTTGTTAATAACAATAACATCATTACTTTTAAGGGTTGTAGTTGCAAGAGCTTGCGCTGAAAAGTCATTAATCCAATTAACCTGAATATCATTCAAAGCTGAAGAGACATTACTTTTATTAATAAGTTTTCCCAGTACAATATTTCTAGTTTAGGCATGACTCTGTCTCTTATACACATCTGACGCTGCCGACGAATAGAGAGGTG
>OJIH01000079.1_pt1 | contig 15158 bp, 15 predicted proteins | sample 1595351 | NCBI WGS metagenome assembly OJIH01 (sample SAMN05416697, study PRJEB24817) | seawater metagenome | isolation source: Sea water | place: Canada:Atlantic | collected 2013-07
TAATAGTAATCATAACTATTAAGGATAAAAAATAACTTATTTTTGAAATTTTTAACGAATTTTTAAACATATCAAATCCTAGACTAATAACTTTGACAATGAATCCACCAACAACTTTGCATTGTCCTGAGTAAAAACCAAAGGAGGTTTAATTTTAATAACATTATTATGTGGCCCATCAGTACTGAGAAGTATGCCAAGTTCTTTCATTTTATCAGTAATCAACTTTGCCTTTTCTGTTGCCGGTTTCAGCGTTTTTCTGTCTTCAACCAATTCGATTCCAATAAATAATCCAGCGCCTCGAACATCACCAATCAATGAAAATTTATCTTTTAATAAAGACAACTCTGAGAACAAATAATTTCCTACATTTAGGGCATTCTGCTGCAACCCCTCCTGTTCGATTACATTGAGAACAGAGAGTCCAATTGCACAAGAAACTGGGTTGCCACCAAAAGAATTGAAATACTCCATGCCATTATTAAAGACGCTTGCTATTTCAGCTGTGGTTACAACAGCTGCTATAGGGTGCCCGTTACCCAGCGGTTTGCCAATTGTGACGATGTCCGGGATGACTTCTTGTGTCTCAAACCCCCAATAGGCAGAGCCCACTCTGCCCAAACCCACCTGAACCTCATCACTGATACAAACTCCAGAGGACGCCCTTATCCATTTATACGACTCCGCTAAAAAATCATTTGGTAAAGGAATTTGCCCACCACAACCTAATATCGATTCAGCGATAAAGGTTGAACCCTCACCCTGCTTATTAATTGCCTCCTGAACCGCATGGGCATATTGTTTTCCCGCCGTTTTTGGGTTATTAAATTCACCCCTGAATAAGTCTGGCATCGGAACAACTTCAACATGTTTTGGCTTTCCCTGCCCACCCTTACTATTAAATTTATAAGGACTGATATTGATTAGAGAGTCGGTGTTTCCATGGTAGGCGTTATCTAGGACAATTGCGCTATCACTGCCGGTATATGCTCTGGCCATTCTCAAAGCCAGCTCGTTCGCCTCACTACCCGAATTTACAAAATAACAAATGGACAAGGGTTTGGGTAAATTACTGCAAAGCTTCTCAGCCAACTCAACAATATTATCATGCAGGTAGCGAGTGTTAGTATTTAATAGTTGATTCTGCTGGTGAGCCGCCTGGATAACTGCTGGATGGCAATGCCCAACATGACTGATATTATTAACACAATCTAAATACTCCTTGCCTTTTTCATCATACAAATATTGACCCTTCCCCCTGAGTATTTTTAGTGGCTCTGAATAAGCCAGAGAGAGTGATGGACCCAGGTGTTTTTTTCTTAACTTCAATGTATTTTTTTTGGATTTCACTTTTTAATATATTTTAAAATTACTTAATTCTTTGTCAGCAAAATTTTTCAAAAATGTCCATGCGTATGGCTCAGTAACAGAAATATACTTGTTTTCAGGAAATAGTTTTTTTCGGTAGTTCGCTGTTACCACAGTAAAACACGCGCGTACACAAACAAGATGAATGAGTGACTCAATTTCTTCGTCTCTTAATGGATAAACTGATTGAAATCCCTCTACAACTGACTTGATCTTCGTCTCAGGCTCTGCTTCTTCTAGAATAAGATAAGTGATGGCAACCGCTAATTCGCTTGCTAAAAAAGTATGCGCCATATCACCAAAATCAATAACGCCAGATATGTGGCCATTGTCATTTAGAAGTACATTGTGATCATTGCCATCATTATGAATATACTGGGTGCGTAAATATTTTTCATTCGGCACAATGTTTAACTGATAATTTGCAATAAAATGACGCACTACAGCTTTATCAGACTCACTCTCAATATAGTCTAAATGACTTTTCAAAAAGTCAATATTTCTAACATCCCATATCCATTTACGCTTTAAACCTGGATAATCAAACTCTCGAAAAGCAACGTCCAACTTACCCATAAATGCGCCAAATTCTTCCAATAAGAAAGACTCAGGATTCTCAATGTCCTTTATAAAGTGTCCTGCTAAAAAAGATTGTAAGCGAATAAAACAGCCATTATGCTGACTAATAAATTTACCACCTACAGTCTGAATCGTACTTGGTACTTGTATGGAGGAATCAAAGTTGGCGATATGCTTCAAACTAGCGACCTGTAACTTAATGAGCTCAACATCCTCCGCCGGATTTGAAATCTTTAATACAAATTCCTTGCCATCTTCACGTTTCAAATAAAAATTCTGATCTCGCTCACTATCCAAGACTTTAACTGAGACTTCAAAACCGTATAAAGTTTTTGCTATTTGGTGGGCTTCAGACGGGCTAAATCTTGATGGGGGGGAGGATATAACAGACATAAGTATTAAGTTACCAAAAAAAGTAAAGCCAGTAAAGCTGAATAAAAGCTGACAATTGTATCAAACTCTAGCCATGGGCTTTATTTTTTTATAGTGCATAAAAATAGAGTCAATATTCTAAAGATTATTTTGTGTAATATAATTCTAATATGAGATTTGCACTTTTAAATAATGAACGTATTGAAGCAACTAAAGGAGTCAAAGGTCTCTGCTCTTATTGGGGCTCTGAACTAATTGCAAAATGGAGTGAGATGAAATGATTAAAAAATATAACAAGGAGATGAGATTCATCACTTCTAAGGCAATCACTCACAGCACAATAGTAGAACTAAAAAACGAACTAGAGACAGTTAAACATACTGTAGATTATTGGTTCGGTATGTTTAAGAACAGGGCGTTTGGTGAGATTAAAGATGGCAATCTTTCTTATGCAGAGTGGAGAGATATCTATATTAAGAATGGTTGGCTAGAAGTGCCAGAGTACAGATGTTTTTGTAACCCAAAAGGTGTAACTAATTCTGATGATTGGGCGGCCTATGAACTGGATAAATCATATCTAAATATCTGGAAGAAATGGTATCAGTACCACGAGAGATGGAAGTTCAGAATAGCCAAACTAGAAAGTGAGAGGTTTGATATTCGCAGAATTGAAGAACTGACCGACACGACAATTAATGAATGTCTATTAGCCATTCTAGGACTGAGTCCATCTATTATTGGTAAGACAGGATTTGAAAAGTTTAGTTTTGGAGAGAGGTTATTTGAAATAAAAGATATCAAATATCAAGACTACAAAGGTAACAACCTTACTATCAACACCAGAATATATGCCAACAATGGTTTTGGACATATCGAATGGCGTCTCAGACAGAAGGAGGAATATGTTTTGCTTGAAAGATTAGCAACACGAGGTCAGCCTTCAAACTTTTCAGACTTTATACGCTCGGAGAAATTTCTTAAATGGGCATATGAATATGGATATCTAATGGAAAGAGTATTCAAGATTAGGAACATTAGCGACAGCCCTTGGGGAGAGGATTTTGCACTTAAACTTTATCAAGAGTTAATAAACATTGGATATATTAAAGGTAAGTTTGAATATATGTGGGAGCGAGAAGATGGCATGTCAGAATCCTCGCTTCATTACCTTGCCAATGAGCTTTTAAACGCTGACCTTATTCCATCAAAACACCACTTTACTAGTATTGAAAAGTATATTGAATATAGCTCTCCAAAGCCTTTAAGAAAACAATATAACGATAACAATGAAACAACGAATTATGCTGAAAAGAATCCTTTTTCAGCAGAATCTGACTTAATTGACAAGGCTATTACAAAACTAGAATTGGACAGAGATAATAAACTAAAGGAAAAATAAACTGCCAGTAAATGGACTATTGCATTTGGCCTAACAAGCATATATTAATAATAAAACTCAACTGATGAAACTGATAAATCAGATTTGAAATCACGGCCATAAGCCACAATACCAAAGGTCTTTATATCTTTAGCACTTATGTTTGAGTCTATATTATCTTTGAGCTTCTTAAATTTATTAAAAGGTATTTCAACTGTTTCCCAGTTTGGGCTTGTATCAAATGTAGCAATTTTATAGCTAGTAGGAAGCCTATAAAAGATAGTAGTCTGAATAAAAATATGATATTTTTCTCCATTACCTTTAACTTTTAGACGGATGCCTTTAAGTTTTTTTCCTTCTTTATTTGAATTATGAAGTAGTTTGAACATCAATGGTTTATTGGACAGTGATGTTGTGGTACGTAATTGAATAAAGCCACCATTGTTATCAGTGCGAACATTCCCAGAGAGCCTTATAAAAACCTTGTCTGCATCTTGCTCAAGTGAGACCTGACCCTCGGAGACTCCTCCCATTACTTGGTCACTAAAATATCTCCAGTCGTTTACGTTGTCTGGAGTGAATGGAAAGCTAAGGACCTCCTCATTAGCAGAGGCTATTGTTGTAAAAGTTAACAACATTAGAAGTAGTAGTTTTTTCATGATTTAATTATAAATAATGAATATAAAGAGCAGGTGAAGATTGGGAGTTTTTTTTGATAAATATTTATGATACTAGGGAAATTCAAACTTCTTTTGATGTACTAGAGAGTTATCCAGTAGTTATCTTTTATGTTGTCTAAAATATAACAATAAATTTATATAACCTCTAAAGATTTAATGCATCACTGATGAAGATAGTCAAAAAACAAAGTATTGCAATCATTGGTGGCGGCGCAAGCGGAATTTTTGCTTCGCTTCGATGCGCAGAAGTTGCGAAAACAGAAAAAATTAATGTTGATATTCATGTATTTGAAGGCTCCTCCAAACTTCTAAAAAAAGTTCGAATTTCTGGAGGTGGCCGTTGCAATGTGACTCACCATATATTTGAGGTTAACGATTTTTGTTTAAACTATCCACGTGGTCGTAAAGAGCTACTCTCACCTTTCCAAAATTTTCAAGCATCGGATACAGTTGATTGGTTTGAAAAAAGAGGTGTTGAACTTAAGTATGAATCTGATGGCCGTATGTTTCCAGTCACAGATAACTCTGAAACTATTATTGACTGCTTTATGCAAGAAGCCAACAAACATGGAATTAAACTATTAAATAAGATGAATGTCAAAAGTCTGAAAAAACTAGACAATGGAAAAATATCCTTATTCATCAATGAGGACGAGTCTTTCATTGCTGATTCAGTATTAATTGCAACTGGCAGCATGCCAGGTGGTTACCGACTTGCTCAAAATCTTGGTCATTCAACTACAGAAATTGCGCCTTCACTTTTTACTTTTAAGATTGAAGATGAGATCCTCAAAGACTTATCAGGAACCTCCTTTCCTCAAGCCTCTTTATCTCTTAAAATTGATGGTGCAAAACCTTTTGAGCAAAGTGGTCCACTTTTAATTACTCACTGGGGCCTTAGCGGTCCTGCCCTGCTAAAACTTTCAGCATGGGCCGCCCGTGAAATGATGCATACCAACTACAAAGCAAAGCTAATTGTCAACTGGCTCGGTATTGGCCATCAAAATGATGCAGAAAAACTCCTTAGCACTATTAAGAGTAATAATACAAAGACTTCAGTAGGTAACGCTTACCCAAACGATCTAACGAAGCGGTTTTGGCTTCAACTTCTGATTAAGTGTGAAATTTCAAAAGAAAAAAACTGGTCAGAAATCAGTAAGAAAGAATTAAATCTTATTCTGAATAATTTATTTAACTGTGAGCTCAATGTTCTTGGAAAAAGCCGCTTTAAAGAAGAGTTTGTTGAGTGTGGCGGGATAAACCTAAAAGAAATTAACTTTAAAACCATGGAAAGTAAAATCTGTCCTGGTCTTTATTTTTCTGGAGAAGTTATGGATATTGATGGCATAACTGGTGGCTTTAACTTTCAAAGTGCGTGGACTTCAGGATGGATCGCTGGGAATCATATGGCTCAAACTAAGAGTAAAGATTGATCCTTTAATATCTATATCTTATTTTTTTGATACAAAGGCTTCCGCACAATCACCAATAATCTCTGAGAGAAGTGAGCAATCTTCCAGTGAAAATGTGAGTGGCAATCGGAGATCAAAAAGGCCAGAAAGGATCTCATCAGAGCGTTCTAGACTCTGTTGTTTCACATATTTCCAACTCTTATGATTACTTGTAAATCCGTTTGGATTATCGCTGCCAAACCATTTTATCTCAACCCCTCGCTCCTTATTAATTACCAGGAATTTGGCAGCATCGGCCTTCGAGATACCAGGCAACCTAAACTGAATTGAGCTCCCCACATAGCTCTCCTCAATAGGGCGATCAGGGAGCTCAACTCCTTTGATCTTTTTGAGGCTTCTCTCAACTAACTGGTAACGCTCATTCCAGCGCTTAATATTTTTTTCAAGAGATTTTAATTGTGGCCTAAGAATAGCAGCCCTTAGATTATCCATACGGCCTGAATAGTTTGGAGTCTGCAATCGAATATCTGCAAATACTTCTTTATCAGGTGCAGCACCATGCCTCTCATAGAGCATATAAGACCCTGAAAGAATAATAGCACGCGCCATGAATTCTGCATCATTCGAAGTCAGTAATCCCCCTTCACCTGAATTTAAATGCTTATAAGTTTGGGTACTAAAACAGCCAGCAAGTCCAAAATTACCACTCCTTTTATCACCCCATTTTGCCCCCATTGTATGGGCACAATCTTCAATTAAAATCAAGCCATTATCTTCAACAATTTGCATCAATTTATTCATATCAACTAGATGCCCCCTCATATGAGATATGAGTAAAAAGCGAGCCTTACTTGATATGGCTTTCCTTGAAAGGTCCTCTAAATCAAGAACAAGATTTTCATTGATTTCTATGAAAATAGGTTCACCACCTGCATTAGAAATTGAGCCTGGAACTGGCGCAAGGGTATACATATTAGTCAAAACTTTTTCACCAGCTTTAAGTCCAGCAGCCTTAAGAGAGACGCTCATTGCATAGCCACCAGATGCGCAGGCAAGACAGTAACGACTTCCTTGAAAATTAGCGAAGTCTTGCTCTAATAGTGATGCCTCAGAAAACTCTTCACCAATTGAGTTGTATCGATGAAGCCTTCCCGACTTTAGAACCTCCACAGCGGCATCAATCGCCTCTTGACTAATAGGTTCTTGTTGAGTGAAGGGCCTTGAAAATACTTTTGAAGTCATTATTGCTAGTAGCCATTTGAATATTAAATAAGAAATCAAATAATATACAAAATCCTCGTCTTAAAGATAATATTTTTTAATACTTCACTAAAATAGTAGCCAAACAAACCTTATAATTTGCTATATGAAGAACACGCCCCCAGTCGTAATTGTTGCCATTATTGTTGCCGTAGTCGTAATACTTGTTCAGTACTTATTTATTTACTAACTGCTAGAGGTCCGGCGTCAACGATTGCTTTATCAACATCAAACTTTTTAAAGTTTTCTGCAAATAGATTCGCGAGTTTTATAGATTCACTATCATAACTTGATTTATCTTCCCATGTATCACGGGGGTTAAGGTAAGCCTCATCAACTCCTGGAATAGATTTAGGAATATCAAGATTTAAGTAGTCGAGGTGTGTCACTTTTGATTCAAGAAGGGCGCCGCTTTGACAAGCAGAAACTATTGCGCGAGTTACAGGAATAGGGAATCTTGATCCTGAGCCTCCTGGAGCCCCTGAACCACCCGTCCATCCAGTATTAACTAAATAGACTTGTGTATCAAATTCTGCAAGTCGTTTAATTAATAAATTGGCGTAACTGCTTGCATTTCGAGGCATAAATGGGGCCCCAAAACACGATGAGAATGCTGGATTAATGCCGGCCTCTGCACCAAGCTCTGTTGAGCCAACGCGCGCTGTATAACCAGACAAGAAGTGATAGGCAGCAGACTCTTTAGTTAAGATTGAAACTGGAGGAAGGACACCTGAAACATCACAAGTTAAGAAAATAACAACTTTGGGCTCGCCTGCAGCATTTTTTTCAACGCGCTTTTCAACGTGCTCTAATGGGTATGAGCAGCGACCATTTTCTGATATGGAAGTATCATCATAATCTGCATGCTTATCTGCATCTACTTTGACGTTTTCAACTATTGCGCCATGACGAATAGCATCCCAAATAATGGGTTCATTTTTCTTAGAAAGGTTGATCGTTTTTGCATAACAGCCTCCCTCAATATTAAATACTGAGCCCTTAGCCCAGCCATGCTCATCGTCACCAATAAGGTAACGCTCGGGATCTGCAGAAAGGGTTGTCTTGCCAGTTCCTGAGAGGCCAAAAAATAATGCTGTGTCGCCATTTTCTCCCACATTTGCTGAGCAGTGCATTGGCAGAACATCCTTTTCAGGCAGCAAATAGTTTTGCACTGAAAACATTGCTTTCTTCATTTCGCCTGCATAACGCATGCCAGCTAACAATACTTTTCTTTGTGCAAAGTTAATAATAACAACTCCATCTGAGTTGGTTCCATCACGCTCAGGATTGCACTCAAAAGATGCAACATTTAAAATCGTCCAAACTGGTTTATCTTTAGGATTATATGTTTCGGGCTTAATAAACATATTTCTACCAAATAAGCCTTGCCAAGCAGTTTCAGTATTTACTTCAACTGGAAGATAGTGCGATTCATGAGCTCCAACATGCAGATTAGAGAGAAAATGATCTTTTTGAGATAAGTGATCACTCACTCTAGCCCATAGTTTATTGAACTTTTCTTCTGAAAAAGGCCTGTTAACATCGCCCCAGTCAACTGAATTAGAAGTTGCAGAATTATCAACAATAAAACGATCATTTGGACTTCGACCAGATCGCTTGCCTGTTGTGATAAGCAAAGCTCCAGTATCTGTTAATATTCCCTCATTAAGAGATAATGATTTTTCAATCAGTTCAGACGGTGACAAGTTTTTTAGAATCATTTTATTTATTCCAGATTTGATAGTGATTGCTGCTACAGCATTCAAAAAATGAATTATCACATAAAAATTATTCTAGCATTGCGTAAATGTTTCACATAATGAAACTTCTTTTAACTCATTATATAGTTGATTTTAACCTTAAAAAATAATCATCCATATGTTGGAAATTTGTACTAGTTAATTCCTTCTGATTGAGACTCTTTAACACCAGCCTAGCTTTATGTTTTATCCTTTAAAGATAGTGTAAGTTCAAATTTAGCAACGACGTCAGGAGATAACGAAGGAACAGTAGCTTCAATATTCAATTTATAATTATGCCTCTCGCCTGAACTTGCAGCAGTTTTTACCAGCTCTTTAATTGCCAAACCATCTCTGCATATAAAGTGGACATCGCCCTCAGGACGCTTTAGAAAATCAGCCTTAAAATCTTTAAATATTAAAGTTATTTTTCGTCCACTTTCTTGAATTGGATCCATCGCTAAAAAGCCGCCAGTAATATCAGCGCCGACTGCTAAAACACCAAAATACATACTTCCTAAGTGGTTTTTAGTTCTTCGCTTAAGAGGGATTCTAATTTCAATCTTTTCATCCGTATGCTCAATAACCTTTGGGCGACAATACCAAATCATTGGTACTTTGGTTATACCAAATAAGCGTATTAATCGATTTGTTTTAAGTGCTCTTGAAATCATAATTGTATTAACTTTTCCTATTTATACTGTGTAGTCATCAACAATTGAGCATTGTGCACTTACCGCAGTAGCTGTTAATTTATCCACTCCTTTTGATGGCCATCTAATAATGTCAGCAAAGTAAAAACTTCCATATGAGTACTCAAAGCTTTCGCCATAAAATTGCTCACCATTATTTGAAAAATCTGTAATAACCAATTCAAGGCCTTTGAAATAGTTTTCATCCATTCCAAATTGTATAGAACTCTTCTCAGTAATTCTAAATTTAAATTTCTGAGGAATATAGTTAACAAGGCCGTCCTCTTTTAACTCAACTGCTTGAATCATCTCACAGTAGTAAAGGTCACCAGCTGCTGATAGAGCAGGAAAAGACAAACAATTAATAATCACAAACAAGATAATTTTTTTCATTTTTACTCTAATTTTTCAGCGTTGAGTTTAGCGACTACAAACCTTAACGTGATATTGTATATTTAGTTTTATATCGAAAGTAAATAATTTTTTAAGCAATATATAAAGTAGAAATTCATATATATGATATAATATATCTCTCATTAATTTTTTTCACTAAAAGATTAATTAAAAGTTTTTTTATACGTATTTCAAGGAGCAAGAATGATTCAGTTTATAGTTCATGATGAAGATGATTCCGTTGGCGTTGTTACCGTCGAAGGATTAAAAGCAAACGACACTCTAAGTGGTTGGATAATGGACCAGGATGTTTTGATAGATATCAAAATTAATCAAGATATTCCAATTGGGCATAAGTTAGCTATTAAGGATTTAAATGAAGATGACACTGTCATCAAGTATGGTGTAGATATTGGTAGAACAATTTCAAAGATTGCTGTAGGTGATCATCTACATGTTCATAACGTAAAAACTAAGAGGTGGTAATGATAAATTTAAATCAAAAAATCCATGGATATCGTCGCGAAAACAATAGAGTAGGAATTCGTAACCACGTTATTATCTTGCCAGTTGATGATATTTCAAATGCTGCTTGTGAAGCAGTTTCTAACAATATTAAAGGCACGATAGCCCTTCCTCATCCCTACGGTAGACTTCAGTTTGGTGAAGATCTAGATCTACACTTTAGGACAATGATTGGTACGGGATCAAATCCAAATGTTGCCGCAGTAGTGGTTATTGGAATTGAGCCAGACTGGACGCAAAAAATCGTTGATGGAATTGCTGCAACGGGTAAGCCAGTTCAAGGTTTTTCTATTGAGAAAAAAGGTGACATACAAACTATCGCTGACGCTTCAAAAGCGGCTTATGATATGGTTCATTTCGCAACAGGACTTCAAAGAGAGCCATGTGACCTAAGTGAAATCTGGGTATCAACTAAATGCGGGGAATCAGACACTACTTCGGGCTTTGGGTCAAACCCAACAGTTGGTAATGCGTTCGATAAGTTATATGAAATGGACAGTACTTTACTTTTTGGTGAGACATCTGAAATTACAGGTGGAGAACATTTAGTTAAAGCTAGATGTGCTAATGATGCTGTTGCTGAAAAATTTATGTTTATGTTTAATCGCTATCAAGATATGATTGAGCGCTTTAAGACAGATGACCTATCTGATTCACAGCCTACTAAAGGAAATATTGAAGGTGGTCTAACTACGATCGAAGAAAAGGCATTAGGCAACATACAAAAGATTGGGAAAAAATGTGTCGTTGACGGCGTTTTAGATAAAGCAGAAATGCCTACAAGTAAGGGCCTATGGTTTATGGACTCTTCTTCTGCAGCTGCAGAAATGGTTACATTATGCGCAGCCTCTGGATATGTAGCTCACCTATTCCCTACTGGGCAAGGAAATATTATTGGTAATCCAATTCTCCCTGTTATTAAAGTTTGTGCAAATCCAAGAACAGTTAGAACGATGTCAGAGCATGTGGATGTTGATGTAACTGGTTTATTAAAGCGTGATATCAATATGGATCAGGCTGGTGATATGCTTCTTGAAAGTCTTATTCACACTTCAAACGGAAGAATGACTGCTGCAGAAATATTAGGGCATCAAGAGTTTGTATTAACGCGTTTATATGAAAGCGCCTAACTATTAATAAACGAGAAGAATATGATCTACTTAAAAAAAGCTGATAAATCAGCAGCATCAAATGTACTAGAAGCACAAAAAGTGGTTCATGACATGCTTGCCAATATAGATAAAGATGGGGAACAAGCAGTTAGAAACTACGCAGAAAAACTAGATGGATGGTCTGGTGAGATTTTGCTCTCAGATTCTGAAATTGATAATATTATCTCTGACGTCCCTCAAAATGTTAAGGATGATATAGATTTTGCATGTCAGCAAGTTTATGAGTTTGCAAAGGCTCAACGTGATTCTATAGAAGAGTTTCATACCAAAAATAATGGCGTTGAGGCTGGTCAAAGACTACTTCCAGTAAATGTTGCTGGATGTTATGTTCCAACCGGACGTTACGCACATATTGCATCTGCATATATGAGTATTGCTACAGCTAAAGCTGCTGGCGTGCCTTGCATCATTGCATGCTCAACGCCGTATCAAGGTAAAAGTATTCATCCGTATGTTCTGTATGCAATGAAGACTGCTGGAGCTGATCATGTTATGACTTTAGGTGGTGTACAAGCAATAGCAAGTATGGCTCATGGACTATTTACTGGAAAAAAAGCTGACATCATTGTTGGTCCTGGAAATAAATTTGTAGCAGAGGCAAAAAGAACGCTCTTTGGACAAGTTGGCATTGATGTATTTGCTGGTCCATCAGAAGTTGCAGTGATTGCTGATGAGCACGCCGATGCTGACGTTGTTGCAATTGATCTTGTGGGTCAAATGGAACATGGACACGAGTCACCTGGCTGGCTATTTACAACGTCTAAAGAATTAGCTGAAAAAGTAATGGAGTTGGTACCAGAGTATATTGAAAAACTTCCACCAACTGCAAAAGATGCAGCATTCTGTGCATGGAGAGACTATGGTGAAGTTATGCTATGTGAGTCTCGTGAAGAGGTTGTAAAGATATCAGATGAATACGCAGCAGAGCACCTTGAAGTTCAGTGTGAAGATCTTGATTGGTGGCTAGACAACTTAACATGTTATGGATCTCTATTTCTAGGTGAAGAAACAACAGTGACTTTCGGAGATAAAGCTTCTGGCCCGAACCATATTCTTCCTACAAAGGCAGCTGGTCGTTATTCTGGAGGTCTTTCTGCTCATAAATTCTTAAAGGTTTTAACTTGGCAGCGTATGGACAAAGAATCTACACGTCAAATTGCCCAAGCATCTTCTAGAATCTCTCGATTAGAGGGAATGGAAGGACACGCAAGAGCCTCAGATGTTAGGCTAAGTAAATATTTTCCAGATGAAACGTTTGACCTAGGCGCACCTGTATTAGAATAGCTTTATGAACTTATCAGATTTCTCACTAGAAAATAAAGTAGCACTAATAACTGGTGGTACAAGTGGGGTGGGAAAAATGATGGCGCTTGCGCTTGCTCGTGCAGGCGCATTTGTTTGGATTGCAAGCAGTCGAAGCAATGCAGAAGAAACCCTTCAAGAGATAAAAGATCAAGGCTGCAAAGGCGCCTTCATCCAAGCGGATGTCACATCAACTGCCGACCTTAAAAATTTGGTAACTCAAATCTCTAAAGAGTCTGGAAAAATTGACATTTTAGTAAATGCTGCTGGAATAAATCTTAGAACATCTGCTGAAGAGTTAACACTCGAAGAATGGCAGAAGACTATTGACATTAACTTAACTGCCCCTTTCTACTTAAGCAAGCTTGTTGCCGAATCAATGACTAAAAATAATTGGGGACGAATTATAAATATCGCCTCTCTTCAATCCCTTAGGGCATTTGATAACAGCATTCCATATGGTGCAAGCAAAGGTGGCATTATGCAGCTTACTCGAGCCTTAGCTCAGGCCTATTCAAAGAATGGAGTATTAGTCAATGCAATTGCTCCAGGATTTTTTAGAACAAATCTAACGGAGTCATTATTTCAAGATCCTGAGAAATTAAAGAATTTAGCAGCAAAAACAATGATGGATCGCAACGGAGAAGAAAAAGACATTTTTGGTATTAGTGTTTTCTTGTGCAGTGATGCAAACTCATATGTCACCGGTCAGACAATATTTTTAGATGGAGGGTTTTCAGCAGCATGATTAATAAAATGCAAGCGGTAGTATACACAGCGCCGAATGAAATGACTTTTTATAGTGAATACAAGCCAACGCAAATTGATCGTGATGATGATGTTTTATTGCGCATTGAGTCCGTTGGAATTTGTGGGTCTGATATGCACGCATATCATGGCAAAGACCCAAGAAGAAACCCTGGCTTAATACTGGGCCATGAATTTTGTGGCGAAATAGTTGAGGGCATTCATAAGGGTCAAAAAGTAACAGGCAATCCTTTGATTACTTGCGGAAAATGTGAATATTGCCTTCAGGGTAGAGACAACCTTTGCAGTGATAGGGATATGATTGGAATGAGTAGGCAGGGCGCTTTTGCTCAATACATGACCATACCAAATCAATGCCTAGTTCATGCGCCTAGCACTATGAATTCAAACCATGTAGCCTTAACTGAGCCCGCGGCAACTGTGGTCCATGCTGTAAATCTTGCCATAGAAAATTCATTCAAGCCTATAAGCGATTGCCACGTTTTAGTTATAGGTGCTGGTGCTATTGGCCTTTTAACAGCTCTGTTACTTAAATCCCATGGCGTTAAAATGCAGGTACTTGAAACCAATATGGCTAGGCACCCTTGCGTTAAAGACCATGTTGGCGTTATTGCCATTAACCCATTAACAGATTCAGTCAAAGACAGCACATTCGATGTTGTAATTGACTGTGTTGGAAGTGAAAAGACAAATGCTCTTTCTATTGCCTCAGTCAAAGCAGGAGGTACAGTAGTTAATGTAGGCCTTCTTAGCTGGACTACTAATATTGACATCCGAAAAATTACACTTCAAGAAGTGAAGCTAGTTGGTTGTTATACCTATAACATGGAGGACTTTAGGTCTGCCTTGAAGTCTATTGAAAATGGAGATTTTGGTGACTTATCATGGATAGAGGAGATGCCTCTGTCTGAAACTGATTTGGCATTTAAGAGTCTTCACAATGGTACAATGGCCTCAGCTAAGGTTATCCTGAAACCTCATTTTTAACAACTTACACATTTTATGAGTATTACTGATCTCCAATTTAACATAGACAGGGACAGCAAGACTCCTATGTGGCTCCAAATAAGGAATGAGTTATTTAATTGCCTTTACCGCGATGAGTTAAGACCAGGCCAACTAATTCCAAATGAGAAAACACTTGTTGACCTCTTCAATGTTTCAATTGGAACAGTTAGAAAGGCAGTAGGTGCATTAGAAAAAGAAGGCTTCCTTATTCGAAAACAAGGTTTAGGAACTTTTGTCTTTCAGCATGATAAAAGTACTTTCCATTTTGCGTATTTTCATTTTGCATTAAACGGAACTGAGGACGTAACATACCCAGATGTAGAGTTCATATCTTTTGAGACAAAAAAAGCTACTAAATACGAAGCAGAGACATTAAATATCCCATCTGGGAGTAATGTTTATCAAATATTTAATAAGCTAGGTATTAACAAAAAAAATTATATCATTGATAGAATAGTCATCTCTCAAGCTAAATTTCCAATGCTAACTGAAGAGATTTTTAAAAACCGA
>OJIH01000082.1_pt1 | contig 14523 bp, 7 predicted proteins | sample 1595351 | NCBI WGS metagenome assembly OJIH01 (sample SAMN05416697, study PRJEB24817) | seawater metagenome | isolation source: Sea water | place: Canada:Atlantic | collected 2013-07
GCGCAATATATATCGATCGCGAACACGCATATCGTTATAGGTTATGGAATGCTCACGCAACTGACCGAGTAGATCTGGACGCACGCGACGGTCCAACTCCAATAATGATGATGATCTCATAGATGGAGATGGACTCAACGAAGAAAATGATGACGAAGCCCCTGAGGCATCTGAATCCAACACGAATGATGACGAAGCCCTTGAGGCATCTGAATCCAACACGAACGAGACACAAGTCTCAAGAACAACCGAGTGGAAACCCAAAACAAAAACGGGCAGAAACTCCATTCATGAACTGAAATCCGAAACGGATGGAAATTCTAGTCGCAGTCACGTCATTCCCAAGAGGAACACGACGTATGACTCAAGGCACAAGACGCAAGTCTCGAATCAAATAGAACAGAAACCCGAAAAGGGTAAACGTTCCAGTTACACCGCAAAGAAGTGCAATGCTTGCGGCCATGAATGTAAGCGAGCCTCAAAAGGCAATGCACATTCTGATGCCATCATGACGGAGCCTTGGGAAACATTGCTACCGAACGACAACCAAAAGCACAACCTGAGATCTTTTTCTCCTAGGCACTGGCCTTACCTACCACAGGAAGGCGACTGCACGAACAATAACCACACCTGCATTTTCTGCAGGGATGTAGGACACCATCCCACGTTCTGCCCTAACGCAGCCTGGGCAATCATATTCCGAAAGCCCAAAACATACATCCCACAGGATGTTCGCAGACATGTTTTGAACCTTCGTGGATCCGAAATCACAATCGACGAATTGACACCTTACGTCAATAAGAAATTCCTCAAGCGAATGACCAAGCATTACACTAACTTGAAGGAACCCAGCGCACTGCGAGGACCAAAGTTCTCCCAGTTCGCATTTGAGAAGGCAGAGAGTACGTGGAAGATTCATCATAAGGACAATCCCAAACACAACTCAACCTTCAAATCGCACTCATCTGAAGCCAACACAAACGAGGCACAAGCCTCAAGACAAACCGAGCGGAAACCCAAAATGAAATTGGGCGGCAACTCCAAAGCCTTCGATGAGAAGCAGCAAGATCAAGATCAAGGATCAATCGACTGGTTCGAAAATCAAATGGATGGTATGCAAGGAATCAAAACCAATGCACACTCCGGTGCAAATTCTCAGACGAAAGCTATCCCCACAAACCCTGATGAAGATGATGAGTCTGACGTAAGGGAGGGATCGGACAATAAAGTGCAAGGATCGGACAATAAAGTGCAAGACTCCAGAAACGAGTCCGACGCATGACAAAATACGCCGTGCAAAAATGATTCGGGATGCAATACGGATGATCCATACCAGCCTCTGACCAAGTCACAGGCCATTCGAAAGATAATTGCACGTAAGAAGCAAGCCAAATCAGATCTTGAGATAATCATCCGGAAATATGAATCCACTTTGCTTAACATAGCGAAGAGAAATGACAAAGAGTCAATACCGGGGTGTACATTGGATACATTATCGTTAAATAAAGCACGGCCTTCTCCGCATACACAGCCGCATATAGCTAGTGCTGTTGATAAATCCGCGAATAACTCGCCAGGGGGTAATAGTGGGGTAAATAAGCCTTGCATGCCCGCAACTCAATCGGATAATAATCACATGGCCGGTTTAAAACAACCGTTCAGTTTCGTGAAAACTAAGTGCAACTGCTGCGTTTCCGAAAAGATACCTACAACTAATGACGTAATCCGCATTCCGGATACTGACAGACCTGTATCAAAACAGAAACGTGACGCAACAAGTACAAACGATTCCGAAACCGCTAATATAGCCAAAATTTCCCCGGAACGAATCATATACTTCTTTACTGATAAGAAAGGGGTTAATTGGTTCACAGAGATAGACAAAATTCTACTCAAGAATAAAAGCCAGTTTAGCGTCAGCTTACTTAACTGGTACAAATCGCCAACCAAAATTTCGAAACCAACTTACAGGTACAAAGTGCTTCGTGGATTGGTACGATTCAGAAGAAACAAGGTTGAAATTTATGAACAATACTACGGAATACTCCCTGATTCGCCCACATATGTGGCTCAGAAATTGGACGTCAACCGTATCCCAAAGGGTAACCAATACAAGTCCACTACTGTCGAGCGAACGACACGACTGAAACGTAGTGGCATCATCAAATACCAACATGACGGAACGAACCGCAATGGTAAACCGAAGAGCGTGAGGTTCGTGAAACAGAAACGGAAACGTTCGAAGACACGGCCTTCGCAAGTCCCGATCATTAACGGGCATGCCCGTAAACATTTATGGGAAGTTATAAAACGCAGGGCCAGAGCCGCGTCCCGCACCAAGGGCCGTTTCTGCGTTGATTCAGGAGCTACGCTCCACTTGATTAAATCCACCAAATGGCTATCGAAGGTACTGAACCGACACAAAGCTATGATCAAAGACGCAGTTGGTAAAGCCCATCCGTCTGGGAAGAGTGGTCCCCTCCAAATAACCGTTAAGAAACGCAACGGTACATATTACAAATTACAAGACATTGGTACCGGCTCCACGCTGGATCAGCTAATGCATAACCTATTATCCGTATCGCAATTATGTGATCGAGGATATTCGGTAATATTCAAGCCTGAAAACGCTGAAATACATACGCCTGACAGAATGATTATACCCCTCTATCGAAGAGGTGGCCTATACTTCCTGGAAGGTGAAGACACACATGGCGCGTTGTCAACGCCTCGTACCCCGAAAGAAAAGAGCGCGGCACTTGTTGCCGCCAGTATGCAACGCGAACAACAGTTTGCATTTTTGGGTACCACTGCCGGGATCAACAAAACAGTGAAAGAGCTTGTCAATCGTAAATTGGCAACAAACTCATCACTGGACGATCTAGAACGGGAACTCCGCAAAGGAGATATGTCCCCGAAACAAATAACACGAGACGAGTTCTCTAAACAATCCGCGGGTTATCGAGCGCCGCCCGCCATGAAATACTGGCGCGGCACGACGTCGGCGAGACACTCACGGAATGCTGCACATATGTGGCACCTGATACACCGACGGATGGGTCATCCATCCCGGGCGGTAACTGACGGATTAGTCAGGAGCGGAAAATTTGGCTACATACCTATGTGTGATGAGCGAGACAAATTCTGTGAGAAATGCGCGAAAGCGGCATTCTTCAGGCCGACTCAAATCAAAGGGACGACAACCAAATCTGCGTTGCGAGGCGCCAAATGGCACGTCGATCTCGCAGGACCTTTTAGGCCTGACCGCAAGGGACACAAATACACCATGAACATGGTGGATGACTGTTCCGGATTATTCTGGGGAACTACCCTCAAAAGCAAAGACCAGGCAGTCAAAGGGCTCAAAGAGTTCCTTAGCTGGCTGCAGCAACAGAAAATAGTATCGCATAAACCGATTCACGACATCTCGTGTCTCCAAAGCGATAGGGGGGGAGAATTCACCTCCGGTCCCGAAGACGTAGGCAACAAACGATCGCTTTTCGACAAGATATGCAAACGTCTAAACATAACTCGCAGGCTGACATCAGCCAAGTCCCCAAATCAGAACGGTAGAGCTGAAAGAGCCAACCGCACACTATTCAGTTCCATGAGATGCAATTTATTGGACTCAGGACTAGGATGGAAACACTGGGGAGACGCATACAGAACGGGCCTTATTGCCCGAAATTATGCACCACGTGAAAGTGGGAAACTATCCCGATTCGAACAATTCTATGGGTACGCCCCGTCGTACAAACGACTGATGCCATTCGGCGCAGTAGGATTTCTCGAAAACAAAACGGATAAACAATCTATCACCAGATCAAGAATCGGTAGAATGATAGGATACCCGAATGACACCAAAGGATGGTTATTCATAAGGGACGACGGTACCCTGGAAGCAACATCCCATGCACGTTTCGACACGAGAAACTACATGGAACGAGCTGTAGCAAAAGGGAAACTGAACCCAACCGAAATAGGATTTGATCCATCCAACTCAAGCTTCGAAGAAACCGAAGGAACGGCCGGGATGCCATTGGGTGGAACAGATGCCGAAATAAGAGCAAAGGTTAAACAATACGAAGATGATATTATCACTTGTAGTGAACCAAATGAAGAACTCTTACCAAATAAACTAAGAATGAAACTTAGATCTAATAGACAAATAAACGAACCTTCAAGTGAAACCACAAATAATGAAGAAGGAAACAAGAAAGAATTCCTCAAAAAATTCATAGTGATGACACCACTTGAAGCCGAAGGAGCAATTAAAAACGCTCGAGAAGCGAAATACACACTCCAATGGAATCAGACCCATACCAAACGTGGTAAATCTGGACCACGATACGAAAAATATAAATCGTACAAAACGTTTGACGACGTGGACGCAGCCGTCCTAAACAAGTCTATGCTACCAGGCGATCTAAGAAATGACGTCATGAAAGGGCACTGCGAATTGATCCCTCCAATCAACAAAATCCCAGAACCAAACTCAGAATTAGAAGCCATAGAGATCAATATAGCATCTCTAGCTGATGAAATTCTTCCAATCAACCAGAAGATAGGCACAATCGAAAGATTATACGATCTCCGTACCCAACTAAGGAAAGGAGACCCTATACTCGAAGGTGACTGGAACACAAAGTTAATCTCCGCCGTACATACCGGATGCGTAATGGGATGGGATGATAAAGGAACAAAATCCGCTATCCAAGAATTTGCACTTGCCACCTTAAACGAAATAGTATGTGGGAAAACAACTCCCCTCACTATCCATGAAGCTAAATCACTCCCAGAGTGGGAACTCTGGAAGGCTTCAATGGTCAAGGAGTTCAAAGCGCTCCAAGACATGGGCGTATTCGAACTAGTAAAGAGGGCTGAATTACCCAAAGGCTCAAAAGTAGTCAAAACGAAATGGGTTTACAAACTCAAACAAAACGAAGACGGTACTATATCAAAGTACAAATCTCGCCTTGTAGCTCAAGGTTTCCTACTAAGATGGGGGATTGATTACTACGACACTTACAGTAGTGTAGTAGGCTACAATACTTTACGACTCATGCTGAATATATCCAACGAAACCGGAGAACAAATCAGCCAAGCCGATATTGGTAACGCATACGTTGAAAGTAGTCCAGATAGTGATGTAAACATATACACTACTCTGGCGCCGGGCATGGAGGACCTTGATCCAAAAGAATACGTCTACCGAATGAAGAAAAGCCTATACGGTATACCTTTCAGCGGTCGAACGTTTCAAAGAGTGATGGAAGAATTCATGGATAAACTCGGATTCCAAAAATGTGCTACTGATAAATGTACGTACATAAAATGGGTCAACGGCGAACGAATTATAGTCTTAACTTATGTTGACGACTTGATAAGTATGACTAAAAGTGACCACCTACGAAAATGGTGGAAATCCGAATTGTCGAAAAGATTCAAGGTAGTAACCTTTGAAGACAAATGCGAATGGATCCTCAATATGAAAATCGAACGAGGAGAATATTCAAACGGTCAAAAATGGACCCAACTCAGTCAGGAATTGGCAATCACCAAAATAGCTCAAGCTTGCGGGTTAACTGAATGCCGTCGAACAAATACTCCTATAGACTGTTCGGTATCGATACGGAAGACCACTGACGAAGATAAACCACCATCTGAGGAATGGTCATATCCCAGCGTCTTAGGAGGTGTTCTGTATGTAGCTGGTCTAACAAGACCCGATATCGCTTACGCAGCAAATAGACTTACTCGGTATCTTAAACGACCAAATGACGTGCATTGTCAAGCACTAAAACGACTAGTAAAATATCTATGGACTACGAAACATGTAGCGCTGCGATACAATAGCGGAAGTCAAAATCCATTTAGGCTTACCGCAGCATCTGACGCATCATTCGGCGATTGTGAGGACACCAAACGTTCCACACTCGGATGGTGCCAGTGGTTAGGTGACAAACCTAACGGACTAATTTCCTGGGGATCCAGAATCGGAAAGAACGTAGCTTTAAGTACCACTGAAAGTGAAGTACAAGCAGCACTAGAACTCTTAAAAGATATTCTATGGACCCGTGATTTCCTCAGTGAAATAGGTTATCGCCAAACGGGTAGTACCCGTATATACGAAGATAACAACGGATGTATTGGTCAAGCTGCAGCCACTAAAGGACTGCGTAGGGCCAGACATTACCTAATTGCATTGGCAGCTTTAAATGAAGCTTGTCAGGCAGGAGATGTACATATGTATCGTATAGACTCTGACGATAATGTCGCTGATTTCTTTACCAAAGGACTCGGCGGACAGAAACATTCGAAATTTGGATCAGAATCGTTAGGATATGACCTATCATTTCTGTATTCATCACGCAAAAGCCAAAACCCCACTCAAAAAGAGGGGGAGCATTCATCAGCATTGCTCCTATCCCAAAAAGAGGGGGAGCAGCCATCAGCGTCGCTCCTATCCCGAAAAGAGGGGGGGCAAAGTTATTTACCCAAGCCTCAACATGAGGGGGAGCAAACATCGAAAATATGTTGCATCCCAGACTGGGAAATATTACCTAAAGCACGAGCATCTCCTAAAGAAATAAGAGAAAGAAATCACTTATCTGAAAAAGAAGGGGAGCTCAAGATACCTCAACAGGTAGACGATAATGAAGAATCCATGAAAATACATTATGTATCATTGGCAGAGAAATACGCTGAACAAGGAAATGAATCTAAATTCAATATGTATTTCAAATTGGCTAAGTTTGTTGGACATCGACCAAAGTCGTAATTCAAAGAAACAAACCAATAAATACCGAATACTCATCACCACGGTGAGATTCCAGCGAAACCAAATTCATGTGAATTCAAGTTACGAAGGGGAGTGTTGAAATACCACCGAGGTAATTCAATACTGAGTCCTGAGTAGAGACCTAGCCTATTAGGGGTAAAATACCCCTATAAGTACCGTAGTGTAAAATACCTACAAGTAATCGGTGTAGTGGTAAAATACTACTACAGATGATAATTGGATGGAGCTCTTCAACTACAACATCATCCAGGATGATATAGGAACTGAAGCAACTACATCAAAGATACATTGTGATTGGTTGTGATTGAATATTGTTATACAGGATTGGATGTGTGTGAATGTTGAATGTTGATTGGGTGTAAATCCTCACAAAACTAAATAGGCTGATCTACTCGAAGAAGATCCCTCACTCCTTTCGGCGTTAGCGCAGGGAAGGTTACTAAGCGCAATATATATCGATCGCGAACACGCATATCGTTATAGGTTATGGTCTCACGCAAATGACCGAGTAGATCCAAGAAAATGTCCAACTCTAATTTATTAGATGTAGCAGGACTAAAAACGGAGGACGAAGCCATTGAGGCATCTGAATCCAAAACAAACGAGACGCAAGTCTCAAACCGAAACGAGCGGAAACCCGAAGAGGGTGAAAACTCCATGCGAAACGAACGGAAAGTCCAAGAGACTGGAAATTCAAATTACAACCGTACGTCGTTTTCCTCGAGGAAATGATGCGAACAGAAACCCGAAAAGGGTGAACGTTCAACGCACAAGACGCAAGTCTTGACTCAAATCGAACAGAAACCCGAAAAGGGTGAACGTTCAAGTTACACCGCAAAGAAGTGCAATGCTTTTTGCCATGAGTGCAAGCGAGCCTCCAAAAGCAATGTACATTCCGATGCCATCAGTATGGAGTTCTGGAAAACATTGCTTCCAGACGCCAACGAAAAGCACAACCTGAGATCATTTTCTCCAATGCACTGGCCGTACCTACCACAGGAAGGCGACTGCACGAACGATAATCACACCTGCATCTTCTGCAGGACAAAAGGACACCACCCCATGTTCTGCCCTAACGCAGTCTGGGCAATCATATTCCGAAAGCCCAAAACATTCATCCCAAGCGATGTTCGCAGGCACGTTTTGAAGCTTCGTGGATACGCAATCACAATCGACGAATTGACCTCTTATGTCAATACCAAATTCCTCAAGAGAATGACCAAACATTACTCTAACTTGAAGGAACCTAACGCACTGCGAGGACCACAGTTCTCCCAGCACGCATTTGAGAAGGCAGAGGCTACTTGGAAGATTCATCATAAGATCACCAATCCCAAGCTCAACTCAACAACCGACACAACCGAGGAAAAGGAAGCTAAAGATGCCGATTCCGAACCGAACGAGACGAACGTCTCAAACCAAACCAAACTGAAACCTGAAAAGGGTGGAGATTCAAATCGAACCGATCCGAAACCTGAAGAAGGTGGAAAATCAAAGCGAAATGAATCGCACTCAACTCAATCCAAGCGATCCAAGACTAATAACTTGACAATACCAGTCTCGGACGCAACCCTCACAAGTCCTGATGAAGACGAAGAGTTTAAGGGAAATGAAAGGTCGGACAACGAAGTAAAAGAATCCAGCAGCGGGTCCGACGCATGACAACCAAAGCCGTGTCAAAACGATTCACCCAACACGACTGATATTCCATACCAGCCCATGACTAAATCACAGGCCATTCGAAAGATAAATGCACGAAAGATGCAAGCCACATTGAATCTTGAAGCCATAATCCGAAAGTACGAATCCACTTTGCTCAAGATTGCGAAGAGAAACGACATAGAGTCGATACCAGAATGTACATTGGATGATTTATCGTTTAATAAAATACGACGCGTTCCACGAACGCAAACGCAAGCTAACAGCGCAACATGCGCCCATAATAAAACCGCGAATAACTCGTCCACGGGCAATAACGGGTCGGACATAAAAGACACGTCGTGCGTTAACTTGACGGAATCTAATTCCGTCATGGGAAAATCAACACCTTTTAGTTTCGTAAAAACTACGTGCAACTGCTGCACTTCTGAAAAGATACCAAAAGCTAATGACGTAATCCGAACATCGGATACTGACAGACTTGTATCAAAACGGAAGTGTGACGCAACAGATACGACCATACCCGAAACTGCCAACATAACGAAAATTTCATCGGAACCAATCATACACTACTATACCGATAAGGAAGGTGTCAATTGGTTTACGGAAATTGACCCAACACTTCTGAAAAGGAAGAGCCGGTTTAGTGTCAGCCTATTACACTGGTACAAATCGCCGGCCAAAATTTCGAGACCAAAATTTAGGTACAAAGTGCTTAGCGGATTGGTTAAAATTCGAAACCGGAAAGTCGAAATTTACGAAAACCGATACGGGATACGTCCTGATTCGCCCACATATGTAGCCACGAAATTGGACGCTACGTGTGTTCCACAAGGCAACAAATACAAACCGACTACGGTCGAGCGAACGAAACGATCAAAACGAAGTGGTATACTGAAACTCAATGATGATATACGCACCCGAGATCCCGCACCACAAAAGAGCGTGAGGTTCTCCAAAGCAAAGCGGAGGCGTCCGAAGAAACCATCGCGAGTCCCGGTCATTAATGGCCACGCCCGTAAGCGACTATGGGAAGCTGTTAAACGAAAGGCCAAGGCCACACCTGATACGAAAGGACGTTTCTGCGTCGACTCGGGCGCCACGCTCCACCTGATCAAATCCACCAAGTGGTTGTCTAAGATACTAAACCGACACAAAGCAATGATCAAGGACGCCGTGGGCAAGGCTCACCCGTCTGGAGATAGTGGACCTATCCAAATAACCGTGAAGAAACGAAACGGCACATACTACAAACTACGGGATATCGGTTCCGGATCCACGCTGGACCAACTGATGCATAACCTGCTGTCCGTGTCACAGCTATGCGACAGGGGTTATACAGTGATATTCAAACCCGAAAATGCAGAAATACATACGCCCGACAAAACAATCATACCCCTTTGCCGAAGGGGTGGTCTGTACTTCGTGGAAGGCGAATCTACCAAGGATGCGTTGTCGACACCACATACTCAGCAAGAGAAATCTGCGGCTGTGTTGGCCGCCAACGTGCAGCGACAACAACAATTCGCATTCTTGGGAAGCACAACCGGCATCAACAAAGCAGTGAAAGAGCTTGTCAACCGTAAACTCACGACGAACTCTTCACTGGATACTCTCGAGCGCGAACTCGCTAAGGCGGATCAGTCCCCGAAGCAGACGATACAGGACGAATTCTCGCGCACGTCCACCGGTTATCGTAAACCGCCCGCCATGAAATACTGGCGCAGTACGAAATCGGCACAAAACGCAAGAAACGCCGCGCACATGTGGCACCTAGTTCATCGACGGATGGGTCATCCCTCCCGGGCTGTCACCGATGGTCTGGTCCGCAGTGGCAAGTTCGGCTACATACCGATGTGCGACGAACGTGACAAATTCTGTGAAAAATGCGCAAGAGCCGCGTTTTTCAGACCTACTCCCATTAAGGGAACCACGACTAAATCCGTGTTACGAGGTGCCAAGTGGCATGTTGATCTCGCGGGACCTTTTCGCCCCGACCGCCGGGGCCATAAATACACCATGAATATGGTCGACGATTGCTCCGGTTTGTTCTGGGGTACGACCCTCAAAAGCAAAGACCACGCTGTGAAAGGACTCAGAGAGTTCCTCAGCTGGCTGCAACAACAAAAGACCATATCACAGAAACCGATTCACGATATCTCGTGTCTACAAAGCGATAGAGGGGGAGAATTCACCTCCGGACCGGAAGACGTCGGCAAGAAACGATCGCTTTTCGACAAGATTTGCAAACGACTAAACATAACTCGCAGACTGACGTCAGCAAAGTCCCCAAACCAAAACGGAAGAGCTGAAAGAGCCAACCGCACACTGTTCAGCTCCATGAGATGCAATTTATTGGACTCAGGACTAGGATGGAAACACTGGGGAGACGCATACAGAACGGGACTAACTGCCCGGAACTATACACCACGCGAGAGTGGGAAACTATCACGATTCGAAAAATTCTACGGATACGCACCGTCATATAAACGACTGATGCCATTCGGAGCAATAGGATTCCTCGAACACAAAACCGATAAACAGTCCATCACCCGATCAAGAGTCGGTAGAATGATAGGATACCCTAAAGATACCAAAGGCTGGCTTTTCATAAGGGACGATGGTACCCTAGAAGCAACATCTCATGCACGTTTTGACACAAGAAACTACATGGAACGAGCCATAGCAAAAGGAAATATAAATCCGACCGAAATAGGTTTTGACCCATCTCACGCAAGCTTCGAAGAAACCGAAGGAACAGCCGGAATGCCTTTGGGCGGAACCGACGCAGAGATAAGGAAAAGAATCAAACAATACGAGGATGACATCATTGTTTGCAGCGAAACAAACGAAGACAATTTACCGAACAAAATAAAATTGAACCTTCGATCCAATAGACAAACAAATGAACCAAACAACGAAAATTCATCAACCAATAAAGAAGAAGGAAACAAGAAAGAATTCCTCAAAAAATACATAATAATGACACAACTTGAAGCTGAAGGTGCCATTCAAAACGCCCGAGAAACAGGGTACACCCTTCAATGGAATCAGACTCATACTAAACGAGGTAAGTCCGGACCCCGATACGAAAAATATAAGACATACAAAACGTTTGACGACGTGGACGCAGCAGTCCTAAATAAGTCCATGCTTCCAGGGGACCTCAGACATGACGTCATGAAGGGGCACTGCAAATTAATTCCCCCAACCAACGAAACACCTAAACCCAGTACAGAACTGGAAGCCATAGAGATCAATATAGCATCTCTGGCAGACGAAATCCTACCAGTCAACCAGAAAATAGGACCAATCGAAAGATTATACGACCTGCGAACCCGACTAAAGAAAGGAGACGCAATAAAAGAAGGTGACTGGAACACTAAGCTAATCTCAGCCGTACATACTGGATGTGTAATGGGATGGGATGATAAAGGAACAAAATCAGCTATGCAAGAATTTGCACTTGCAACTCTAAACGAAATCGTGTGCGGGAAAACAACCCCCCTTACTATACACGAAGCTAAAGCACTTCCGGAGTGGGAACTCTGGAAAGCATCGATGGTCAAAGAATTCAAAGCCCTTCAAGACATGGGTGTGTTCGAACTAGTCAAAAGGACTGAGCTACCTAAAGGATCAAAAGTAGTCAAAACGAAATGGATATACAAACTAAAGCAAAATGAAGACGGTACCATATCCAAATACAAATCACGCCTAGTAGCTCAAGGATTCCTATTAAGATGGGGAATTGACTACTACGACACCTATAGTAGCGTAGTTGGATACAACACGCTACGCCTCATGCTTAACATATCCAACGAAACTGGAGAACAAATCAGCCAAGCCGATATAGGCAACGCATATGTTGAAAGTAGTCCAGATAGTGATGTAAACATATACACTACACTGGCTCCGGGTATGGAAGACCTAGATCCAAAAGAATATGTCTACCGAATGAAGAAAAGCCTTTATGGTATACCTTTCAGCGGTAGAACATTTCAACGAGTAATGGAGGAGTTCATGATAAAACTTGGATTCCAAAGATGCACTACCGACAAATGCACCTATATAAAATGGGTGAACGGTGAACGAATCATAGTCTTAACTTATGTTGACGACTTAATAAGCATGACTAAAAGTGACTACCTACGACAGTGGTGGAAATCCGAATTGTCAAAACGTTTTAAGGTAGTAACCTTCGAAGACAAATGCGAATGGATCCTCAACATGAAAATAGAACGAGGTGAGTATTCAAACGGTCAAACATGGATTCAACTTAGCCAAGAATTGGCGATCACAAAAATCGCTCAAGCTTGTGGGCTGACCGAATGTCGAAAAACCAACACCCCTATCGATTGTTCTGTAGAAATACGGAAAACCACGGACGAGGACAAACCTCCATCTGAAAATTGGTCATACCCTAGCGTACTAGGGGGCGTACTATACGTAGCTGGATTAACCAGACCCGATATTGCATACGCAACAAGTAGACTAACTCGATATCTCAAACGACCAAATGACGTCCATTGCCAAGCCCTAAAAAGGCTAGTAAAATACCTATGGACTACAAAACATGTAGGACTACGATACAACAGCGGAAGTCAAAACCCATTCAGACTTACCGCGGCATCAGACGCATCATTCGGCGACTGCGTAGACACCAAACGTTCCACACTAGGATGGTGTCAATGGTTAGGTGATAAACCTAACGGCTTAATTTCCTGGGGATCAAGGATCGGTAAAAACGTAGCCTTAAGTACCACTGAAAGTGAAGTACAAGCAGCGTTAGAACTCCTGAGAGATATTCTCTGGACCCGCGATTTTCTCAGCGAAATTGGGTACCGTCAAACTGGTAGTACTCGTATATACGAGGACAACAACGGATGCATTGGCCAAGCTACAGCCACAAAAGGGTTACGTCGAGCCAGACATTACTTAATCGCTCTAGCAGCTTTAAACGAAGCTTGTCAAGCAGGAGACGTACACATGTATCGTGTTGACTCAGACGATAATACTGCCGATTTCTTCACTAAAGGACTCGGTGGTCAGAAACACTCGAAATTCGGATCAGAATCACTAGGTTTTGACCTATCGTTTCTGTATTCATCACGCAAAATAAAAAACCCCTCTCAAAACGAGGGGGAGCAATCATCAGCTTTACTCCTGTCTCAAAAAGAGGGGGAGCAGCAAATTGAATCACTCCCGTCTCGAAAAGAGGGGGAGCTATCATCGAACTCAAACCGTACCCTGGACTGGGAACCGTTACCAAAAGCACGAGAATCCCCTAAAGAAAAAAGGGAACGAATTCACTCATCTAAAGAAGAGGGGGAGTTCAAATCAAATAAACCAGTATTTAATCAAACAGATGGTAATGAAGAATCTATGAAGATCCATTACGTTTCACTGGCCGAAAAATACGCAGAACAAGGAAATGAACCTAAATTCAACATGTATTTCAAATTGGCTAAATTCGTTGGACATCGACCGAAGTCGTAATACAACAAGCGGAAGCCAACAACCTAAGGATCTTTTAACACCCAACACCTAGTGATAATACTGCTACAGCGAACAACCGGTGAGATTCACACGAAAAACCTCCGAATCATTTAACACCCAACACCTAGTGGTAAAATACCGCTACAGCGAACAACCGGTGAGATTCACGCGAGACTCAATTCAAAATGAATTAAAGTCACGAAGGGGAGTATTGAAATATCACCGAGGTAAAATACCAAGGTAATTCATTACTGTGCCCTGAGTAGATATCTAGTCTAGTAGGGGTGAATACTCCTACAAGCAAAAACCTAGGTAGTGATAAAACATCACTACAAAGAACGATTGGATGGAGCTTATCGACTACGCCGTACAGGAACTACATCGTACAGGACCCATTGAAAGTGAAACATGAATGTGATTGAATGTAGCGTTATTCCTGAGTGTTGATTGGGTGTAAGTCCTCACAAAAATAAATAGACTGATCTACTCGAAGTAGACTCCTCACTTCCGTGGCGTTAGCGCAGGGAAGGTTACTAAGCGCAATATATATCGATCGCGAACACGCA
>OJIH01000099.1_pt1 | contig 13321 bp, 8 predicted proteins | sample 1595351 | NCBI WGS metagenome assembly OJIH01 (sample SAMN05416697, study PRJEB24817) | seawater metagenome | isolation source: Sea water | place: Canada:Atlantic | collected 2013-07
ATCTTTTACTTCAGCATTAAAGTGTACTTTAAGATTAGTTGTTTATGAAATTGATCAAGAGAATAATACAAAAGATATTTTATCTGCTAAAGAACAAGAAGTTTATATGGGTGAAGTACCTATGATGACTGACAGTGGAACTTTTATAACAAATGGTGTTCAAAGAGTTGTTGTAAACCAAATGCACAGAAGTCCTGGAGTTTTCTTTGATCATGATAAAGGTAAATCACATGCAAGTGGTAAATTATTATTTAATTGTAGAGTTATTCCTAATAGAGGATCTTGGTTAGATTTAGAATACGATGTTAAAGATTTCTTATATTTCAAGATAGATAGAAAGAAAAAAATATTTGCTTCAACTCTTTTGATGGCTTTAGGTTTAACTAAATCTGAAATAGCTGATGAATTTTATGATAAAGACACTTATTCATTTGATGCAAAAACAGGTAAATGGAAGACTAAATTTAATCCTGAAAACTATAAAGCTAAAAATTTTTCTGAAGAAGTTACTGATGCTAAAACTGGAAACGTTATAATTAAGCTTGGTGATAAAATTAATTTTTTAAGTGCAAAAAAACTAGCTACAGATGGACTTAAAGATATTTTGGTATCTCAAGAATCTTTAATTGGAAAATATTTACATAATGAAGTTAAAGTTAGCGACGATGAAGAAGAGGGAACCTTTGGAATTGGTACTGAGCTAAATGACACTATTATCAAACAAATTTTAGAAGCTAGCATAAACTCAATTGAGATTTCTATTACAAATTCTATCAATAAAGGTCCTTATTTATTATCAACAATATTAAATGATAAAAATAATTCTAAAAATGATGCGATTACTGAAATTTATAAAGTTTTAAGACCGGGCGAACCACCAACAGTTGAGATTGCTACACAAATATTCAATAACTTATTCTTTAGTTCGGATAGGTATGACCTTTCGGATGTGGGTAGAGTTAAAATGAATTCAAGATTGAGTCTTGAATGTTCTGATAAAATTACAATTTTAAGAAATGATGACATAATTGCCATTGTTCACAAAATGTTAGATTTAAGAGATGGTAAAGATGAGGTTGATGATATTGATCATTTAGGTAACAGAAGAGTAAGGTCTGTTGGTGAACTTGTTGAAAACCAAGCACGTATTGGTGTTTATAGAATGGAAAGAGCTATTAAAGAAAAAATGACAACTCTTGATATTGAATCAGCAATGCCACAAGATTTAATTAATGCAAAACCTTTAACAGTTTCCCTTAAAGATTTTTTTGTAAGTTCACAACTTTCACAATTTATGGATCAAACAAATCCACTATCTGAAATTACACACAAAAGAAGAGTTTCAGCTTTAGGACCAGGTGGTCTAACAAGAGAAAGAGCTGGATTTGATGTTCGTGATGTTCACCCAACTCACTATGGAAGAATTTGTCCAATTGAAACACCTGAAGGACCAAATATTGGTTTGATTAATAGTTTATCTACTTATGCTAAGATTAATAAATATGGTTTTATTGAAAGCCCATATAAAAAAGTACAGAATGGTGTAGTTCAAGATAAAGTTGAGTATCTATCAGCGATGGAAGAGACAAAATACACAATCGCACAAGCTAACGCCAAACTTGATAAAAATGGAAAAATTTTAGAAGAACTTGTTCCTTGCAGAGAAAACTTAAACTTTGTTTTATCAAAACCGGAAAAAATTGATTACATTGATGTTTCACCTAAACAGTTGGTTTCTGTAGCAGCATCACTAATTCCTTTCTTGGAAAATGACGATGCAAACAGAGCTCTAATGGGATCTAACATGATGAGACAAGCAGTCCCTCTTTTAAAACCAGAATCTCCATTAGTTGGTACTGGTATTGAAAGTGATGTAGCTCTTGACTCAGGTGTTACTATTGTTGCTAATCGTGATGGTACAGTTGATAAAATTGATGGAAAAAGAATTGTAATTAAAGCAACTGAAGAAACAGATTTCTCAAAATCAGGTGTAGATATTTATAACCTACAAAAATTTAAAAGATCAAACCAAAACACATGTATTAACCAAAAACCACTTGTTAGAGTAGGTGATAAAGTTAAATCAGGTGATATTATTGCTGATGGACCATCTACTAAGCTAGGTGAATTAGCACTTGGAAAAAATGTGACAGTAGCATTTATGCCTTGGCAAGGTTACAATTTTGAAGACTCTATTCTAATTTCAGAAAGATGTGTTACAGATGATGTGTTTACATCAGTTCATATCGTTGAATACGAAGTTATGGCTAGAGATACAAAGTTAGGTGAAGAAGAAATCACTAGAGATATTCCAAATGTAAATGAAGAAGCTTTAAAAAATCTAGATGAATCTGGGATTGTTTATATTGGTGCTGAAGTAAAAGCTGGAGACATATTAGTTGGTAAAGTTACACCAAAAGGTGATTCAGCATCAGGACCTGAAGAAAAATTATTAAGATCAATTTTTGGTGAAAAAGCAATTGACGTAACTGATACATCTTTAAAAATGTCTAGAGGAAGCAGTGGAACGATTGTTGATGTTAGAGTATTCAATAGACATGGTATTGAAAAAGATGAAAGATCTATAACAATCGAAAGAGCAGAAATTGAAATTGTTCAACAAGATAAAATTGTAGAGGAAGAAATTTTAGAAAGAAGTATAAAGCAAAGAGCTAATCAGATTTTGTCTGGAGCTTCTTTAACTAAAAAGATTAAAGATTTAGATGAAGGTACCAAACTTGACCTTGATACAATTAATAAGATTAACATTAATGATGTATTCAAAATAACAGTAGGTAATGTTAATGATGAAGCAAGTATTGCCCAATTAAAAGATCAATACAATCAAGCAAAACAAGATATTCAAGAAAGATTTGAAGATAAGGTTTTAAAAATTAGAAGTGGTGATGATTTATTACCAAGTGTTATGAAAATGGTAAAAGTTTTTGTTGCGATTAAAAGAAGATTAAGACCTGGTGATAAGATGTCAGGTAGACATGGAAACAAGGGTGTAGTTAGTAAAATTGTACCCGTTGAAGATATGCCTTATAGAGAAGATGGAAGACCAGTTGATATCGTATTAAATCCACTTGGGGTTCCAAGTCGTATGAACGTAGGTCAAATCTTAGAAACACACTTAGGTTGGGCCTGTAAAGAATTTGGTGAAGAAGTTAAAAGATTAGTAAATGAAAATAATAAAAAATTTGAAAAAACTCAAAAAATTTCATCCTTTTTAACATCAGTTTATGGAAAAGAAGTTTTTGATGGAGGTATTGACAAATTAAACAAGACTGAATTTGCAGATTTATGTGAAAATCTACAAAATGGTATAGCAATTTCAACTCCAGTATTTGATGGAGCTAAAGAAAAAGATGTTTCTGAAATGCTTGAATTAGCTAAATTACCAACGTCTGGACAGACCAATTTATGGGATGGAAGAACAGGTGAAATGTTTGATAGACCAGTAACTGTTGGAATTATCTATATGTTAAAACTTCATCACCTTGTTGAAGATAAAATTCATGCAAGATCTACTGGACCTTATAGTCTTGTAACTCAGCAACCTTTGGGTGGTAAAGCTCAATTAGGTGGTCAAAGATTTGGTGAAATGGAAGTTTGGGCACTTGAAGCATACGGTGCTTCTTACACTCTACAAGAAATTTTAACTGTTAAATCTGATGATGTTGCTGGAAGAGTTAAGGTTTACGAAACAATTGTTAAAGGTGAAGAGAACTTTGAATCAGGAATACCTGAATCATTCAACGTACTAGTTAAAGAAATTAAATCATTAGCACTAAACATAGAGTTAAATTAAATATGAAAAAAGAATTAACAGACTTATTTAAAAATAGTGAAGTTTCTGAAGCACAAAATTTTAATAGCATTAAAATTACTTTAGCTAGCCCTGAAAAAATTAAATCTTGGACGTATGGTGAAATTAAAAAACCTGAAACTATTAACTACAGAACTTTTAGACCAGAAAAAGATGGCTTATTTTGTGCTAGAATTTTTGGACCAATAAAAGATTATGAATGTTTGTGTGGTAAATACAAACGTATGAAGTTTAGAGGAATTATCTGTGAAAAATGTGGAGTTGAAGTAACAAAATCAAACGTAAGAAGAGAGAGAATGGGTCACATAAATCTCGCTACGCCTGTTGCTCACATTTGGTTTTTAAAATCATTACCTAGTAGAATTTCATTAGCTGTTGACATGAAGCTAAAAGAAGTTGAACGAGTTCTTTATTTCGAAAACTTTATAATTATTGAGCCTGGTTTAACTGGTCTTCAAAAAAACCAATTACTTAACGAAGAAGAACTAGCCAAATATCAAGATGAGTTTGGTGAAGAATCATTTGAAGCTGGCATAGGAGCTGAAGCAATTTTATCGATTCTTAAGTCAATGGATCTTGACCTTGAAAGAAAGCTTTTAATCAATACAATTAAAGAAACAAAATCAAAAGTTAATGAAGAAAGATCGATAAAAAGACTTAAGTTAATCGAGTCATTTATAGAAACTGGTCAAAAACCTGAATGGATGATTTTAACTGTGATACCAGTTATACCACCTGAATTAAGACCTTTAGTTCCATTAGATGGAGGAAGATTTGCAACATCTGATCTTAATGATCTTTATAGAAGAGTTATAAACAGAAATAATCGTCTTAAGAGATTAATGGATCTAAAAGCTCCTGACATTATTGTTAGAAATGAAAAAAGAATGCTTCAAGAGTCTGTTGATGCTTTATTTGATAATGGTCGTAGAGGAAGAGTAATTACTGGAACTGGTAAACGTCCACTTAAATCTTTAGCAGAGATGCTTAAAGGTAAGCAAGGTAGATTTAGACAAAACTTATTAGGAAAAAGAGTAGATTATTCAGGAAGATCTGTAATTGTTGTAGGTCCAGATCTTAAACTTCATGAGTGTGGCTTACCTAAGAAAATGGCTTTAGAATTATTCAAACCATTTTTGTATGCTAGATTAAATAAATTAGGATTAGCTTCTACAATTAAACAAGCAAAAAAATTAGTAGAAAAAGAAACTAATGCTGTTTGGGATGCGTTAGAACTTATTGTAAGAGAGCACCCAGTTTTATTAAACCGTGCACCAACGCTTCACAGACTAGGAGTTCAAGCTTTTGAACCTAAGTTAATTGAGGGAGATGCAATTGAACTACACCCATTATGTTGTGCAGCTTTTAATGCTGACTTTGATGGTGACCAAATGGCTGTTCACGTTCCTCTAAGTTTAGAGGCTCAACTAGAAGCTAGAATTTTAATGCTTTCAACAAACAACATTTTAAGTCCATCAAATGGTAAACCTATCATAGTACCGAGTCAGGATATGATTTTAGGTCTATACTATTTATCTCAAGCACCTTTTCAAACTGAAAAGCCAGATGGTTACTTTATAAATAATGATGAAATTGAACATGCTTTATCAACGGGTCAGATAAAAGTACACTCTACTATTGTTTCAAGGTTCGAAACACTTGATGAGAAAGGTAACAAAAAAGTTGAAAAACACACAACAACTGCTGGAAGATTTTTATTAGCTAATTTATTACCAAAAAATAAAGACATTACTTTTTCAATGATTGATAGACTGCTTCCTAAAAAAACTGTTTCAGAAATTATTGATAGTGTTTTCAGATTTTGTGGTCAGAAAACTACAGTTATTTTTTGTGATCATTTAAAAGATTTAGGATTCAAACATGCATTTAAAGCAGGTATTTCTTTTGGTAAAGATGATTTGGTTATTCCTGCAAACAAAGGACAATTGATTGATGATACTAAAAAATTAATTGCTGATTATGAAAATCAATATTCAGAAGGTTTAATTACTAGAGGTGAGAAATACAACAAAGTAGTTGATGCTTGGTCAAAATGTACTGACAAAGTAGCTGGTGAAATGATGAGAGGTATTTCTGCTACTGAAAGTACTCCTGATGGTATGAAGATTAACTCAGTATTTATGATGGCGGATAGTGGTGCTAGGGGTTCAGCTGCTCAAATGAAACAGTTGGCTGGTATGAGAGGTCTTATTGCAAAACCATCTGGTGAAATTATTGAAACACCTATTATTTCTAACTTTAAAGAAGGTTTAACTGCTTTAGAATATTTTAATTCAACACACGGAGCCAGAAAAGGTTTAGCTGATACAGCCCTAAAGACTGCAAGCTCAGGTTATTTAACTAGAAGACTTTGTGATGTAGCTCAAGATCTTACAATTTCAAAAATTAAATGTGATAATCCAGGGTTTATTGAGTTAGCAGAAATTTTAGAAGGTGGAAATGTAGTTGTTAGTTTATCAGAAAGAGCGCTTGGTAGAGTTACAGCTTTTGATGTAAAAAATCCTATTACAGGTGAAGTGGTTATTAAAAAAGAAACTATGATTGATGAATCAGGTTGTGATAAAATTGATGCAGCTGGTGTTAAATTTATCAAAGCTTATTCAGTTATGACTTGTAGCTCTAAAATTGGTGTTTGTGCTACTTGTTATGGAAGAGATCTATCTAGAGGAAAAATGGTTCATGTTGGTGAAGCAATTGGTATGATTTCAGCCCAATCTATTGGTGAGCCAGGTACGCAGTTAACAATGAGAACTTTTCACGTTGGTGGTACCGCTTCTGTTAAGCAAGAGTCTGAAATTGTTACAAAATCTGCAGGTACTTTGAAAATTATTAACACTAATTTATTAGAAGATTCTAAGAAAAATCTAATTGTTATGGGAAGAAACACCCAACTATCAATTGAAGATAATAACGGTGTTCAAGTTGCAATTTATAAAGTTGCTTATGGATCAAAATTATTTTTCCAAAATGGTGATAAAATAAAAGCTAATGAAAAAATTTGTGAGTGGGATCCTTATACAACTCCAGTTATTGCGGAAAAAAGTGGTATTGCTGGGTATGTAGATTTAATCGATGGTGTTTCTATTCAAGAGACAACTGATGATGCTACTGGAATTTCTTCTAAATCAGTTGTTGATTGGAGAGCACAATCTAAAAACACAGATTTAAAACCAAGAATTACCTTAAGAGATGAGAAGGGTAATGTTATTAAAAAAGCAGATGACAATGAAGCAAGATACTATTTAGTTCCTGATTCAATTCTTTCTGTTAAAGATGGTCAAAAAATATTTGCTGGTGATATAATCGCAAGACTTCCAAAAGAAACAACTAAAACAAAAGATATTACTGGAGGTTTACCTCGTGTAGCTGAATTATTTGAAGCTAGAAAAGCAAAAGATAGTGCAATTATTGCTGAGAACGATGGACAAGTGTTATTTGGTAAAGAAGTTAGAGGTAAACAAAAAATTTCAATTCAACCAGATGATGGAGAACCTTCAAATTATTTAATACCTAAAGGTAAACATATTAACTTTAACCAAGGTGAGAAAATTAAAAAGGGTGAGTATCTATTAGATGGCCAACCTTTACCTCATGATATTTTGCGAATTTTAGGCATTAAAGATCTAACTGAATATTTTGTTAATCAGGTTCAAGAAGTTTACAGATTACAAGGTGTAGTTATTAATGACAAACACATTGAAACAATATTAAGACAAATGCTTAAAAAAGTTGAGGTTAAAGAATCAGGTGATTCGTCTTACTTACCTGGTGAAATGATTGACAGAATTAAGTTTGATAATGCAAATGAAAAACTAGTTGCTGAAGGAAAAAATCCTGCATCTGGTGAAAGAGTTTTAATGGGTATTACTAAAGCTTCACTTCAAACTGAGTCATTTATTTCTGCTGCTTCATTCCAAGAAACTACAAGAGTTTTAACTGATGCTGCGATTAAAGGTAAAGTTGACCCTTTAAATGGCTTAAAAGAGAACGTTATTGTTGGTAGATTGGTTCCAGCTGGAACTGGTCATATCAAAAATAAATGGAATGAAAATGCCATTGCAGCTGACAATAAATTTTTAGCTGATCAAGAAAAAATTGAGCCTGTAGAAGCTACAGAAACTCCTGCAAATTAATAAAAAAAACACGTTTAACTTGTAGTTTTAGTTTGACAATCAGAGATTTAATAGTATTTTGACGCTGTTTTTGGTTGGAATGTAGTACCTACTTTATGGAACTAAACGCTGCCACAAAATAACCTGTCAGTTATTTTCATTCAAAAATAAATTAATTAATTAATTAAAAAAATTTATGCCAACTATTAACCAGTTGTTAAGAAAGAAAAGAACTAGACCAGTTGCAAGAAATAAAGTTCCTGCACTTGAAAAACAACCTTTAAAAAGAGGTGTGTGTCTTAAAGTTTACACAACAACTCCTAAAAAACCGAACTCTGCATTAAGAAAAGTTGCAAGAGTTAGACTTTCAAATGGCTTTGAAGTTACAGCTTACATTGGTGGTGAAGGGCATAATTTACAGGAACACTCAGTAGTTTTAATTAGAGGTGGTCGTGTTAAAGATTTACCTGGTGTTCGTTATCATATTCTTAGAGGAAATCTAGATACACAAGCAGTTGCAAATAGAAAGAAACGTAGATCTTTATATGGAACTAAAAAAGGTAAATAATTATGTCTAGAAAAAAAACACAACCAAAAAAAGTTGTCACCCCAGACCCAATATTTAAATCTACTATTATTCCTAAATTAATTAATTCTATTATGTATGATGGAAAAAAAGTTGTTGCTGAGAAAATTGTTTATGAAGCAATTGAAAAAATTAAATCAAAAACTAAAGAAGAGCCAATTAATGTTTTTAATGAAGCAATAAATAATATCAAACCTACTGTTGAAGTTAGATCTCGTAGAGTTGGTGGTGCAACGTACCAAGTTCCTGTTGAAGTTAAAAACAATCGTGCTCAAGCACTTGCTATTAGATGGTTAGTTGACGCTTCAAGAAAAAGAAAAGACAAACATATGTCTGATAAAATTTTTAACGAACTGTATGATGCGTATGAAAAAAAAGGATCTGCAGTTAAAAAAAGAGAAGATGTACATAAAATGGCTGAGTCGAATAAGGCTTTCGCTCATTTTAGGTGGTAAAAAATTATGGCTAGAATTAATACATTAGACACATATCGTAATATTGGAATTATGGCTCATATTGATGCTGGTAAAACCACTACTACTGAAAGAATTTTATACTACACTGGAAAAAGTCACAAAATTGGTGAAGTTCATGATGGTGCAGCAACAATGGATTGGATGGAGCAAGAACAAGAAAGAGGAATTACAATTACCTCCGCTGCAACTACTTGTTTCTGGAACGATCATAGAATTAATATTATTGATACTCCTGGTCACGTAGATTTTACTATTGAAGTTGAAAGATCATTAAAAGTTTTAGATGGTGCTGTATGTGTTTTTGACGGTGTTGCTGGTGTTGAACCTCAATCAGAAACAGTATGGAGACAAGCAGACAAATATAAAGTTCCAAGAATTTGCTTTGTAAATAAACTAGATAGAACTGGTGCAGATTTTTATAGATGTGTGGATATGATTAGAGATAGACTTGGTTGCAAACCTCTAGTTATACAAATCCCAATTGGTATGGAAGCAGATTTAGTTGGAGTTGTTGACTTAGTTAAGATGAAAGCCCAGGTTTGGAAAAATGAAGCCTTAGGTGCAGAGTGGGAATACAAAGAGATTCCTGATGATTTAAAAGAGATTTCTCAAAAATATAGAACTGAACTTGTTGAAACAGCTGTTGAGCAAGATGAAAAATTAATGGAAAGCTATTTAAATGGCGAAGAAATTAAAGAAGAAGATTTAATTAAATGTATAAGAAAAGGAACACTAAATTTCAGCTTTGTTCCAATAACTACTGGTTCAGCATTTAAAAACAAAGGTGTTCAGCCGTTACTTGACGCAGTTATTAATTACCTTCCAAGCCCAATTGATATTGGTTCAATTAATGGAACGATACCAGGAACTGAAGATATTAAAGAAATGAAATTTGATGATGGAGCTGGTTTTTCAGCTTTAGCTTTTAAAGTTGCGAACGATCCATTTGTTGGATCATTAACTTTTATAAGAATTTACTCTGGAACAATTAAAACTGGAACAGCAGTTTATAATACTTCAAAAGAAAAAGAGGAAAGAGTTGGCAGAATGCTTTTAATGCATGCAAATTCTAGAGAAGATATTAAAGAGGCAAATGCTGGTGATATCGTTGCATTAGCTGGTCTTAAATACACAATAACTGGTCACACTTTATGTGATGAGGCTAATCCAGTTTTACTTGAGCCAATGGAGTTTCCTGAGCCAGTAATTGAAATTGCTGTTGAGCCAAAAACTAAAGCTGACCAAGAAAAAATGGGTGAAGCTTTAGCAAGATTAGCAAAAGAAGATCCTTCATTTAGAGTAACTTCAGATGAAGAATCTGGTCAAACAATAATTAAAGGTATGGGTGAATTGCACTTAGATATTATTGTCGATCGAATGAAAAGAGAATTTAATGTTGAAGCAAATATTGGAGCACCTCAGGTTGCTTACCGTGAAACTATTCAAAATGCATCTGAGTTTGAGTATACACACAAAAAACAAAGTGGTGGTGCAGGACAGTTTGCAAAAGTTAAACTTTTAGTAGAACCTCAAGAACCAGGTAAAGGTAGAGAAGTTGATAGCAAAATTAAAGGTGGATCAATTCCTAAAGAGTTTATTCCAGGTGTTGAGAAAGGTATTGAAACAATATCTGACGGTGGAATTCTGGCTGGATTTCCCATGATTGATTTCAAAGTTACAATTTTAGATGGATTACACCATGATGTTGACTCTAGTGTCCTTGCATTTGAACTTGCTGGTAGAGCTTGCTTTAAAGAAGCTTGTACTAGAGGTGGATTGAAATTATTAGAGCCAGTAATGAGAGTTGAAGTTGTAACTCCTGAAGATTACATGGGTGATGTTATTGGTGATTTAAATAGTAGAAGAGGCCAAATAAGTGAGCAAGAAAGCAGAGGAAATGCGACCGTTATAACTGCAATGGTTCCTTTAGCGAATATGTTTGGATATATAAACAGCTTAAGATCAATGTCTCAAGGAAGAGCTCAATACTCAATGTTCTTTGATCATTACTCCAAAGTCCCACAAAACGTGCAGGATGAAGTAACTAAAAAGATTGCTGGATAAATATTATGGAAAAACAAAACATTAGAATTAAATTAAGAGCTTACGACAATAAGATCTTAGACGCCTCTACCGAAGAAATTGTAAACACTGTTAAGAGAACGGGAGCTACAGTTAAAGGGCCAATACCACTACCAACTAGAATTGAAAAATATACAGTTTTAAAAGGACCTCACATTGATAAAAAAAGTAGAGAGCAATTTGAAACCAGAACACATAAAAGATTAATCGACATTATTGAACCTACCCCTCAAACTGTAGAGGCTTTGATGAAACTTGATTTAGCATCTGGTGTTGATGTGGAGATAAAAATTTAATTATGACTGAAATAGCTTTAGTTGGAAAAAAAATAGGTATGACAAGAGAGTTTTACCATACTGGTCGTTTAGTTCCAGTTACAGTAATTAAAATGGAAAAAGCTAGAGTTATTAGTGTGATTGAAGAAGATAAACGTGGATATAAAGCTATACAATTAGGTTTTGGTAACATTAAAAGCTCAAAACTTACAAAAGCAATGAAGGGCATGTATGCTAAAAAAAATACTGAAGCAAAGAAAAAATTAAAAGAATTTAGAGTAAAAGATACAGAGCCATACAAAGAAGGTAATGAATTTGGTTTAGAAATTTTTAATGAAGTCAAATTTGTTGACACTACTTCAAAAACCATTGGAAAAGGTTTTGCTGGAGCGATGAAAAGACACAACTTTGGTGGTTTAAGAGCTACACACGGTGTTTCTGTTTCACATAGATCTCATGGCTCAACAGGTCAAAGACAAGATCCTGGTAAAGTTTTTAAAGGAAAAAAAATGGCTGGTCATATGGGGGACAGAGTTAGAACCATGCTAAATTTAGAGATAATTAAAACTGATTTAGAAAACGAATTATTATACTTAAAAGGCTCAATACCAGGCTCTAAGAACTCTGAAGTATTAGTCAAACAATCAGTTAAAGTTATTAATAAACTTACTATTAAAGAAAAAATTGCTGCTGCTGAAGAGGCTAAAAAAACACCAGATAAAAAGAAAAGATAATGAAAATTGATAAAATAAATTTAGATGGGAAAAAAGACTCGATTGAAGTTTTAGATAAAATTTTTTCAGCAAAAATAAATAAAAAACTAGTAGATAATGTTTTATACAAAACTAATGCTAACTACAAAGGTAGACACGCTAAAACAAAACAACAGAATGAAATTGCTGGATCTACTTCAAAGATTTATGCTCAAAAAGGAACTGGTGGAGCACGTCATGCCAGTAGAAAAGCCCCTATATTTGTTGGTGGTGGTGTAGCGCATGGTCCAAAAGGTCAACTAGCTTATAAAAAAAGAAAACTTAACAAAAGTGAAAAAAAATTGAGCGTAGCATCACTAATTACTGAAAAGAATAAACTTAATAATTTATTAATCTTTAGTGATTTTGCTACTGAAATTAAAAAAACTAAAGAAATGCACTCAATCATCAAAAAATTTGATTTAACTCATTCATTAATAATTCTAGATAAGATTTCAAAAGATAAAGTTGAAACAGCAGCAAAGGCAGGCACTGCAGTAATCGCAGTTGTTGAACTACCACAGCTCAGTAATGCAACCCCAAAGGTAACAATGGTTAGTATTTTAAATCGTATGTTAGCTTGCATAACGCCTTTCATACTCGATTTTCAGCGAGAAAATTCAAAAGACAGAACATCAGGCTTATTTCACTTTAAACCTGCTTATCCTGAAATTTCACCTCTCCTAACAAACCTTACAGACGGCTAATAAGCCGTGTAAGTCCATCAAAGAAGCACAAAACTCATCATATACCAGTATTTAAGCAATGTCTTTTTTTGCATATGCTATTTAAACAAACTCTTTGATAATTCAATAACAAAAATAACGACTTAGCCACTTAAAGCCAATAGGCATCTTCTTGTCCATTGTCTAAATCTTTATCTAAGTCTCTGTCTCGGTCTTTATCTTTATCATGATCTTTATCTAAGTCTCTAAAATGCTTTTGGGTATGCGCCAATGCCCCACTGTGTTGATTTTTTGTACCGATGTAGCCACCTATATGCAGAACACATTGGCCACATAAGTTTAGGCTTTTTCCTAAACATTGCTTACAGTTGCCTGCAACTGAATCGGCGTATTCCATTTGCTTTAATTGATCTTCTAACAAAGCCAATGTATTCGACAGCGTCTTGAGGTATTCAGTTTGATCATTATACCGACGCTGCAACTCTGTCTCTTATACACA
>OJIH01000100.1_pt1 | contig 13287 bp, 16 predicted proteins | sample 1595351 | NCBI WGS metagenome assembly OJIH01 (sample SAMN05416697, study PRJEB24817) | seawater metagenome | isolation source: Sea water | place: Canada:Atlantic | collected 2013-07
ACGAGATCCTCTCTGGTCTCGTGGGCTCGGAGATGTGTATAAGAGACAGCTCAATTTATGGCTCTGAATTCTATCGCCGATGGAAGTAGTACTATTACAGAAACTATTTTTGAAAATCGTTTTATGCATGTTCCTGAACTCAGCCGTATGGGAGCAAATCTTAAGCTTGAGGGCAACACAGTTGTGTGCAAAGGAGTAAAATTATTAACTGGCGCAAATCTTATGGCAACCGATCTAAGGGCTTCTGCTAGTCTAGTATTAGCTGGACTTGCTGCACAAGGATCAACAACAATTGAGCGCGTCTATCATCTAGACCGTGGCTATGAGATGATTGAAGAAAAATTTAAAATGCTGGGAGCAGACATAGAGCGCGTTCAGCACTAAACTAATAATTGATATACTGACATGTTAACGATCGCACTTTCTAAAGGTCGAATATTAGACCAAACACTCCCTCTTCTTGAGAAAGCAGGCCTTTCTGTATCTAAAAAAGAACTTGAAAGTAGAAAACTAATTTTAGATACTAACCTAAAAGATATTAAAGTTATAGTTATCAGGGCAAGTGATGTTCCTGTTTTTGTTCAACATGGGGCTGCAGATCTTGGAATTGCGGGTAAAGATGTCTTAATAGAGCATGGAGCTAATGGTATTTTTGAATTACTTGATCTTGGAATCTCTAAATGCCGCCTTATGGTTGCATCAAAGGAAAACCAAAACTTAAGCAAAAGTACTTTGAAGGTGGCAACAAAATATGTCAAATCAGCCAAAGAACATTTCTTTAGAAAAGGCCAGCAAGTAGAAGTTATTAAACTTTCTGGCGCCATGGAGCTTGCACCAATAGTTGGCCTTTCAGACTGCATTGTGGATCTAGTTGATACGGGCAATACTTTGAAAGCTAACAACTTAATCCCGCTAGAGTTAATTTGTGATATTAGCTCAAGGCTTATTGTAAACTCAGCTGCCTTTAATACCAAACATAGTCAAATTAATGACTGGATTAAAAGCATAGAAAAAAACTTATGATCAGCTTATTGTCTTCAAATAGTGAGGATTTTGATGCTCAACTTTCTTCTCTCATCACTTGGGAGAGTAATTCTAATGAAGAGATTAACAACAATGTCAGAAAAATTATTAAGGAAGTTAAAGATAAAGGGGATAGCTCTGTATTAAAATTTACTTCAGAGTTTGATTCACTTAACGCAAAATCTGTCTCAGAGCTAATAATCTCAAAAGAAAGTCTTAAAAAATCATTCGATAACTTAAACCAAAAACAAAAGAACGCACTTAATATTGCTGCCCAAAGAATTGAGTCTTATCACCTAAAACAAAAACAAGAGTCATGGAATTACACTGAAGATGATGGCACAGTATTAGGTCAAAAAGTTAGTCCTTTAGATCGCGTCGGTTTGTATGTGCCTGGCGGAAAGGCAGCCTACCCATCCTCTGTACTTATGAACAGCATTCCTGCAAAAGTAGCAGGCGTGAATGAGTTAATTATGGTTGTTCCCACCCCAAGAGGAGTTTCCAATGAACTGGTATTGGCAGCAGCCCATATTGCAGATGTCGACATGGTTATTACTATTGGCGGAGCTCAGGCAATTGCAGCACTTGCTTATGGAACTGAGACTATTCCAAAAGTTGATAAGATAGTTGGCCCTGGTAATATTTATGTTGCTACTGCAAAAAAACAAGTATTTGGGCAAGTTGGTATCGATATGATAGCTGGACCCTCTGAGATACTTATCATTTGTGATGGCTCAACAGACCCTGACTGGATTGCAATGGACTTATTTTCTCAGGCAGAGCATGATGAAGAAGCTCAATCCATTCTACTTTGCCCTGATGAAGGCTTTATTGAAAAGGTTAGAAATAGCATTCAAAGGCTACTTCCTTCGATGGACAGGGAGCCTATTATTCGAACAGCACTTAAAAATAGAGGCGCATTAATTCTGACAAAAGATATAAATGAAGCAATTAAAATATCCAATAAAATTGCCCCAGAACATCTTGAACTTTCTGTTGAAAATCCAGAATCTATTCTTGATGACATCAAGAATGCTGGAGCGATTTTTATGGGTAAATACTCTTCTGAAGCTTTGGGTGATTATTGCGCTGGACCAAACCATGTCCTACCAACTTCAAGTACCGCAAGATTCTCATCGCCACTAGGTGTTTATGATTTTCAAAAACGCTCTAGTATAATAATGGCATCAAAAGAAGGCGCTATAAATTTAGGTGAAACTGCAGCTACACTGGCTTATGGTGAAGGCCTTCAGGCTCATGCCATGTCCGCGCTTTATCGTACAGATAAGAAATAATTATCCAGGTAGCGCCTGATAATAGCCATTTTCTTTGACAACTTTAATTGGCCAATCAAAAAGATTAGTAAGGTTGCTATTCGTTAAAATTTCATCTTTATTGCCATCCATAACTACCCTTCCCTTCTTCAATAAAATTACTCTTGATATTTCTGGTGGGATCTCATGCACGTGATGCGTTACTAATATTACCTTCTTGCCCATACTCATAAGCTCTCTCATTATTTCAAGGTACTGAAAACAAGTACTTATATCCAGCCCGCTTGTTGGCTCATCAAAAACCAATACTGCTGGGTCATTAACGAGTGACCTTGCAAGTAGAAATTTTCGCTGCTCGCCAGTAGACATGGATGAGTATTCTCTATCCTTTAAGCTTGATATTGAGAGAAGCTCCATAACTTCATTTGCACGGTCTAACTTCTCAGTATCAAACTTTTGATGCCTCCATATTCCATCACTAGAATAAAAACCAGATAGGGCAACGTGTAACCCAATAGCAGTATCAGAGTAATTGTTTTGAAGGTGCGGCGAAACAACGCCAAGATTGGACCTTAGCTCCTGAACATTCCACCTCTCTTTATCAAATATTTTAATACTGCTACCCTCACTCTCAACAATATAGAGCTCACGATTTAGTAACTTTAGAAGGGTTGTTTTACCAGAGCCGTTTGGCCCCAAGATAACAGTACTTTGACTCTCATCAATGGTTAAAGAGAAGTCATCAAATACTTTGTTGCTTTCTTGGAATACTGTGATATTTTGAAGTTCAATAATATTCATTATATTTAAGTTAAGCCTATATTAATAACTCTTAACAATCATACCAGTAGAATGGAAAAGTTCTCAAGTTGCTTTTTTTAAACTCAGATTTGGGAGTAGTTGCGATAAAAGCATTCCAATTAACATCAGCATGCATCCAATAAAACCTCTTGTTGTTAGTGTTTCATCAAGAATAAGCCACCCACCAAGCACAGCAAATGCCCCTTCTAGTCCTAAAATTATTGCTGCATGGGAAGATTTAGCGTGTTGCTGGGCAATAACTTGAAGCGTATATCCAATGCCTATTGACATAACGCCAGCATAGAGAAGTGGAACTGCTGTAATGATAATAGCATCCCACCCAATGTTTTCTTTTATGGCAATTGCAATAATAAGACTTAAAAACCCAGAAACAATATACTGAATGAGTGATAGCTTCAAAGGATCCATCCTTTTAGCAACATAACCTAGCACCAAAATGTGAGCTGCAAAAAATACGGCACAAATAAGTTGAAATAAATCACCCTTCTCAATACTAAAGTCTTCATTGATGCTTAGAAGGAATAACCCAATAATTGCAAGAAATCCTCCAAGCCAAGTTCCAGAGTTAGTTTTTTGGCCTAAGAAAATTCCAATTAATGGGACAAAAAAGATATATAAGCCCGTTATAAAGCCAGCTTTTCCGGCCGTTGTGAATTCAATACCAACTTGCTGAAAACTTGAAGCAGTAAATAAAAATAATCCAGCAACAGTCCCAGCAAAGAGTAATTTTTTAGTTGAAACCTCTTTCTTAATTGGCGTTGTGTTTCTTTTAGATAGATACCAAACTAATGGCATTAATACTGAAGCTCCAATAAAAAATCTAGCTGCATTAAAGAAAAATGGCTCCATTGTCTCTGCCGCATCTTTCTGCGCGACAAATGCAAACCCCCAAATGGCTGCTGCAATGAGCATAATAATGTCAGCCCTTAATGCTTTATTTTTGCCTAATATTATCATTTGGTTTGCAGCTTGGAGCTGTACCATGCATGAAAAAATAAAGTAATAACAACTATAGACCCACCTAAAATTGAACTACTGGAAGGCTGCTCATTAATCACTAGCCATGCACTTATTATTCCAAAAATTGTTCCTAAAGGCATAAACATAGCCACCTCTGATGCAGGTATGAATCTTGGAGCAAGTGTAATTAGGCTAAAGGCAATCGCAAGCAATATGCCGCCTGCAATAACATAAATTAGTGAATCAAAAGGCAAATAAAAGGAACTTGAAAACGCCAGTCCAACACCAGAAACAACAAGCGCATTAACTATCATAGCTGGAACCATATTGACGTTACTGTATTTTCGCGTAAGTGCAAATGAATAACCGCCAGCAATTATTGATATAACTGCCAATGAACTCCCCATAACGTTGAGGGTCCCTGTATCTCCTTTCATTACTATGTAGATACCAGTAACAATAATTAGCATTGAAATCCACGTATAAAGCTTAGGCTTTTCATTTATTATGACCCATGAAATAATTGCAACAACCATTGGTGCTGTACTAATAATAACTAATACTTTAGCAATTGAAGTGTATTGAATTGCAGCAATAAATGTAACGCCACCAATTCCTGAAAGGATGCCAATCCAGATTCCAGGCCTACCTATATTTTTTAGCTCTTTAAATGTGTTTTTACGGTATGTAGCAAACAAAATGGCCAATACGCCAAGTGCATAGAATATCCCACGCCAAAAAAGAATGGTAAAGGTGTCCGCATCTGCAAGCCTCACTAATACTGGATCTGGAGTCAGCATCAAAACTCCAAAAAAAGCAATGAGTAGTCCTTTTAAATGATTATTCATATTTAAAGCTTGCGGAAGTTTACGTTAGTAAGATTATTAGGGGTTAGGTTAGCTGGTCTCTTGCCAGCTTAGTGCTATACCAAGAGTGACAGAATAAGGTCACAATAACAATCGTTCCACCAATTAAAGCATTCGTTGATGGCTCTTCATTTATAACATACCAAGCTATTAAAGTTCCCAACACTGTCTCTAGAGGCATAATCATTCCAACTTCAGCTGCAGGCATATATCTTGGCGCAATTGTTATTAAACTAAATGAAATTGAAAGTATTGCCCCCATAGCGATTATGTATTTTACCACCTCGGGTGGAACTGAAATTTTACTGGCCATTACATAGGCTATAAGGGCAGCAATTACCCCACCGATTGCATTTACAGGCACCATATTGACATCTTTATATTTGCGAGTCAAAGTAAAAGTAAATCCCATCATTACTGCTGTAATCAAGGCAAAAAAGTCACCAATAAGGTTTTCTCCCCCAAGACTTCCACTCATAACAATGTAAATTCCAATAAAAACAATGATCATAGAAGCCCAGGTCACTAGACTGGATTTTTCTTTAAGTAGAAACCAAGAGACAATTGCTATCATTATTGGGCCAGTACTTATAATGACAAGAGCATTTGCAATTGATGTATAAACAATTGCGAATACGAACGTTCCTGTACTGATTCCGGAAAAAAAGCCTATTAATAAGCCCCCTCTTCCAATTTTTTTGAATTCTTCTAGCGTCTTTAAGCGGTACTTTATAAAGACTAATAAAGAAACCCCTACGGCATATAAGAGCCCTCGCCAAAAAAGAACTGTCCAGCTATCAACCTCTGGAGAAGCCTCCTCAACTAACCTAATAAGAACAGAATCTGGACTTAACAGAATTACCGCAAAAACGGTCATTAGAAGTCCTTTTAGATGCCTAGACATAAGCTATAAATTCACTTTTATTAATGACCATTAGATAAGCTTTAAGGCAAAAAAATATAATCTAGCTAAAGATTGATTTATCTTTTTGATTCAAAATTCTTAAGTTCGAGAAGTTACGTAAAGCAAAGTAGGCACCAAATATAACGCCTGACCATACTAAGTTACCTGCCACTGTATTTTGAAAAAATGGAATTGCCATCGTAAAACACAGCATAAGACCTTCAAGAGTTTTTGCATACATTGGTGAAAATGCCCAAACTGCAAAATTAGTTGCTAAGAAAAAAACAATAGAACTTGCTAAAGCAGCTCCTGCAATTTTTAATACGCTAAGTTTCTTTTGTAGGAAGTTTTTAAATACAATTGGAAATAGGAGAGCAAGATAAACAACAAACATAGACTTAGAGCCAAACCAACTTGCAGAAAGTGAGCCAAAAGCAAAATAGTCACAAAGAAGCATAGTGGCGATAACAGCAACGATAGCCATGTACCTTTTTACAAAAATAAATCCTGCAAATAATGCTATTGCAGCCATAGGAGTAAAGTTAGGTGGGTGAGGTAGCAATCTTCCTGCAACTCCTAATGAAATTAACACTGCTAGAATAACTAAATAACTAAAACTTGAATTAAGTTTGTGATCTTGATTGCTCATCATTTCTCTCCTAAATTTTTCAAACAATAATATATTAAAATGCTTCCATATTCAAGCGAATAAATGTATCCTCTAAAAGTATAACATCTTGCGCTCCAACCATTGACATTAAGCCATTAACGTACAATGCCCAATAAGTATTTCCAACTGCTTCAACCCCAGCTAAAGACATGATTTGAGGACCAAAACTTGTATCTTTTACGCCAACAGTAACTAACTCACTTATAGCTTCATATGCGTTAAGCCCCTTATCAACTTGTTTAATCGCCGTTAAACTTAACTCATCTGCAGAAGTAATTACTAATGAAAGCTGAATAGATTCAACGGAATCATCACCAAAAGATAATGAAGGCTGAAGAAAGAGAGAGCCAAGAAAAACTATGGCTAGAAGTTTTAGATTAAATTTCATTTCAATTAAAAATGACGATATAAAAGTTCGGATTTTATATCAAAAACAATAAACTGCAATAGTCAACAAGCAAAAACAAGTAATTTGCTTAGAATGGAAATTTTTTATTTCCAAGTCCAGGCATCTTTGAAAAATCAGGCATTCCACCTTCGCCTTGCATATCACCCATTTGCTGCATCATTTTTTTCATTTTACCGCCCTTCATTTTCTTCATTGTTTTTTGCATCTTTTCAAATTGCTTTAACAATTTATTTACTTGTTGAACATCTGTACCAGACCCATCAGCAATCCTTTTTTTACGAGAGCCCTTGATTAAATTAACATGATTTCTTTCTTTTGGAGTCATTGAGTTAATAATTGCAACCATTCGGCTGCTTTCAGTATCCCCGATTACTTGATTTTTAACACTTTGAGGTATCTTCCCCATTCCAGGCATTTTGTCCATTAAAGCCCCCATTCCGCCCATTTGCTGCATTTGCATTAACTGATCCCTCATATCATCAAGATCGAATCTGCCTTTCGCCATTTTTTGGACATTCTTCTGAGCTTTTTTATGATCAACTTTTTTTGAAATCTCTTCAACCAAAGAAAGAACATCACCCATACCAAGAATACGAGAAACAAGTCTGTCTGGATAAAATGGCTCTAAAGCGTCAGTCTTTTCACCAACACCCATAAATTTAATAGGCTTTCCAGTTATATGTTTTACAGATAGAGCAGCGCCGCCTCTTGCATCACCATCGGTCTTTGTTAATATGATTCCAGTAAGTGGAAGCATATCTGAGAATGTTTTTGCAGTATGCGCAGCGTCTTGCCCTGTCATTGAGTCAACAACAAACAACGTTTCTATTGGATTAACTTGCTTCTGAAGAATTTGAATTTCAGACATCATTTGCTCATCAACATGAAGTCTTCCGGCAGTATCAACTAGAAGAACATCATGAAACTGTGATTGAGCTTGTTTTTTTGCATCTGAAACTATTTTTTCTGGCTTCTCATCTACAGTTGAAGGAAAAAAATCAACACCTATCTGCTCAGCAAGAATTTTAAGCTGCTCAATAGCAGCAGGTCTATAAACATCTGCACTGACTACAAGAACTTTCTTTTTTTGCTCTTCTTTTAAATAACGAGCTAACTTGGCAATTGAGGTTGTTTTTCCTGAACCTTGAAGGCCTGCTACCATTACAACTGCTGGTGGCTGAGTTGCAAGGTTTAGAGATTCATTCTGGCCACCTATTACTTCTGTTAACTCAGCTTCAACTAGCTTAATAAAGGCTTGAGATGGACTCAGTCCCTCCCCTACTTTAAGTCCAATTGCTTTACTTTGAACTCGCTCTATAAAATACTTAATTACATCAAGCGCAACATCAGCCTCCAAGAGAGATCTTCTGACTTCTCTTATGGCCTCTTTAATGTTTTCATCGGACAGCTTATTTTTGCCTTGAATGGCCTTAAAGCTATTGGATAGTCGTTCCGTTAAATTATCAAACATTATGTTCTACTTGGGTGAAATATCGTATTATATAATCTTTTGCAAAGACAAAGCTAGAGATGCCTTTACTTCATGCTCTACCATTTATCGCTTATCTACTTTCTGGGCTTTTACTAACCAGATACTTTGTTCTAGATTCAGTAACAAATCAACATCGAACAATTGTTAATTTGATGCTTCTAATAGCTTGCTCTTCGCATGGCTATATTCTGTTTGAGTTGTGGCAGCAGGATGGTGTGTTTTTTGGACTAACTGTGAGTATTTCTTTTGTAGCATGGGTTGTAGCTACGCTTTTATTTCTAACCTCTTTCAGTAAGCCTATTCACTCTTTAGGGATCCTTGTATACCCTCTAAGTGCATTTGCAGTCATTATTGCTTTTTTATTTCCAGGAACCCAAGGTAAGCTTATTTCTATGTCAATTGCAGCTCATGCTTTTCTGTCAATTGGCGCATACGCTCTTCTTGCCATTGCAGTTGCTCAATCTGTCCTTGTAAGCATCCAAGAGCGTTTTTTACATGAACATAACTTTAATACTTTTGTCGATAAGCTTCCAGCACTTCAAACTATGGAAGCGTTCCTTTATCAAACATTAAAGATGGGGTTTTTGCTTCTTACCCTCTCTTTAATCTCAGGTTATCTCTATATCGATGATTTTTTTACACAAAAACTTACCTATAAAACCATCCTCTCAATCATTGCTTGGATTGGTTTTGCTGGGATTCTGCTTGGGCATAAGATTTTTGGCTGGAGAGGAAAACTTATAGCAGTATCAACTCAAACTGCTTTTGCCATATTGGTTTTATCTTACTTTGGTACCAAGTTTTTTTTAGAGATATTATGAGTATAAAAACTTTAAATGGAGAATGCCTTTGCGGCATAGTCTCATGGCAAATGAAAGGGCCTTATGAGTTCTTTGGAATGTGTCAGTGCTCCCGATGTCGAAAAGTAACTGGGGCAGCATTTGCAACAAATCTTTTTGTCAAGCCTGAGCAATTTTTATGGCTTTCAGGTGAGAATAAAAGGGGCGAATACACTTTACCTCTGCCAAATACCTTTGGCAATGCGTTTTGTAATAAATGTGGATCACGAGTCCCAAGGCAAACTGCAAAAGGTTGGATGTTATTACCGTTAGGCAGCACAATGGAAGCACCCAATATTAAGCCTACTTTAGTTCAGATTGAAGACCATACTGAATGGTTTACTAAATTAAATGAGATAGTTTAATCAATATGAAGAACTGCAAGAAAAGCCTCTTGCGGAATATCCACTCTCCCAATTGAACGCATCCTCTTCTTACCCTTCTTCTGCTTTTCAAGTAACTTCTTTTTCCGAGTAATGTCACCACCATAACACTTTGCCGTAACGTTTTTTCTAAGTGCCTTAACATTTGTTCTTGAGATTATCTTAACTCCAATGCATGCCTGGATTGCAACATCAAACATCTGTCTAGGGATAAGCTCCTTCATTTTTTCAGCAATTTCTCGGCCCTTATAAGTAGAGTTGTCACGATGGATAATTAAAGCCAAAGCATCAACACTTTCATTATTTATCAATATATCTAAACGTATTAAATCAGCAGCCTGATAACGCTCAAAATGATAGTCCATAGAGGCAAAACCTCTTGATGCAGATTTAAGTTTATCAAAGAAATCTAAAACCACTTCATTTAATGGGAGCTCATAAACAATAGAGACTTGCCTGCCCATATAGTTTATATTTTTTTGAACACCTCTCTTTTCAACACAAAGGCTTATTACTGGCCCAACATACTCACTGGTTACTAAAATATTTGCTGTAATAATTGGCTCTCTAAATTCAGCTATAGTCTGAACTGGAGGAAGTTTTGATGGGCTATCAATTTTTGTTACGTTGCCCTTAGTATCAAGAATTTCATAGATTACCGTTGGCGCAGTCGTTATTAAGTCTAAGTCATATTCACGCTCAAGACGCTCCTGAACAATCTCCATATGAAGAAGACCTAAAAAGCCAATCCTAAAGCCGAACCCAAGTGCGTCCGAGTTTTCAGGCTCATACTGTAAAGCCGCATCATTTAAGCGGAGCTTCGCTAGTGCATCTCTAAATTTCTCATAGTCTTCACCAGATGTTGGGAAAAGCCCTGCAAAAACTCTTGGCTGTACAGGCTTAAAACCATCTAAAGGCTGATCAACTGGATTTTTACTACTAGTTATGGTGTCGCCAACTGGAGCTCCATCAATATTTTTGATACTGGCAATTAAGTAACCAACCTCTCCAGCCTTTAAGCTATCGGTCTTAGTTCTTTTAGGTGTAAAAATTCCAACTTCATCAACTAAGTGTTCGTTTTTATTGGAGAATATTTTAATCTTTGTTTTAGCTTTAATTTCTCCATCAATAACTCTGATTAAAGAAACAACGCCCAAATAATTATCAAACCATGAATCAATTATGAGCGCTTTAATTGGAGCATCTACATTGCCTTCTGGGGCAGGAATTTTTTCAACAATCTGCTCAAGAATTTCTTCAATTCCAATACCAGATTTAGCACTTGCATGGACCGCATCATGAGCCTCTACACCAATCACATCTTCTATCTCATCCACAACCCTTTCTGGCTCAGCAGCGGGCAAATCAATTTTGTTAAGAACCGCAACTACCTCAAGACCTTGATCTAAAGCAGTATAACAATTAGCGACTGTTTGAGCTTCAACGCCTTGAGAGGCGTCAACAATTAATAGTGCTCCCTCACAAGCAGAAAGAGATCTAGAAACTTCATATGAAAAATCAACATGTCCTGGCGTGTCAATTAAATTAAATTGATATGTTTGACCATCTTTTGCATTGTATTGCAAAGAAACGCTTTGTGATTTAATCGTAATCCCTCTTTCTTTCTCAATATCCATAGAGTCAAGAACTTGTGACGACATCTCACGATCACTGAGTCCACCGCAATGCTGAATAAAGCGATCAGCAATTGTTGACTTGCCATGATCTATATGCGCAATGATAGAAAAATTTCGGATGTTTTGCATATCAATGTTAAAATGACTGCTTTAAAATTAAAGCCATGAGATTATATCGTATATGAATAAAATAAACCCCACTACATGTGTCGCCACAAGTAATCTAAAAATTGACATTCCTGACAACCAGGGAAGAAACATTGTTCTCTACTTTTATCCAAAAGATGACACCCCTGGATGCACCATTGAAGGCAACGACTTTACTAGGCTCAATGATGACTTTGCTGCAAATAATTCAGTGATCTATGGCGTCTCTAGAGACTCCATTGCATCGCACGATAAATTCATCAAAAAGTTCAACTACACAATCGACCTAATCTCAGACGAGGACGAGTCTTTGTGTAAGCAGTTTGATGTTTTAAAGCTTAAAAAAATGTACGGCAAAGAGCACATCGGTATCGTCAGATCGACTTTCGTTATTAGCCCGGACGGAGACATTCTCAAGCAGTGGGATAAAGTCAAGGTGGATGGTCACGCTGAAGAAGTACTCGACTTTATAAAGGCACTATGAACTCAAACGTTGACCACGAAGAGGTAAATAAATTTGCAGTCCTAGCAGCGCGCTGGTGGGACAAAAATTCAGAGTTTAAACCGCTTCATGATATTAATCCGCTTCGTCTTAACTATATCAAAGAGCAGTGTGGTGGATCTCTTCAAGGAAAACGCATTCTTGATATAGGCTGTGGCGGCGGAATACTGAGTGAATCCCTGGCCCTTGAAGGAGCTACTGTGGTTGGTATTGATCTAGCTGAAGCAGGCCTTGAAGTTGCTAAACTTCATTTGCTGGAGTCTGGCCTTGATATTGACTATAAGTTTATATCTGCAGAAGAATTAGTAGAATCTGAACAAGAGTCTTTTGATGTCATAGCATGTCTTGAAATGCTAGAGCATGTTCCAGACCCATCATTAGTTATTGAAGCTTGCTCTAAATTAGTTAAGTCAAATGGAAGGGTTTTTTTCTCAACAATAAATAGAAATCCAAAAGCATATTTCTTTGCTATTGTTGGTGCAGAATATATTTTAAATCTCCTACCTAAGGGGACTCATAACTACGAGAAGTTTATACGCCCAAGTGAGATTGATGGTTGGGCTCGAACTTGGGATTTATCAATTAGCTCAATGATTGGAATGACTTACAACCCAATTACTAAAAAATACAAACTAGGTGATGATGTAAGCGTTAATTATATGACGCAATACAAAAAAATAAACCTATAAGTTTTTTCTCTGAATTTAACAGCAAGAGCAGGATGGAGGATCTATCTTTGGAGGAGTAGCAATACCCTCTTCTGATATAACGCCGTCTTCATAAATAATATACTTGCCAGAGGGATTTCCTTTTTTCATCATGATTTCTGAACTGAGCTGACCTTTTTCATCCCAAGTTAAAGCCTTGCCATGCTCTAAATTATTTTTATAAGTCAGCTCTTGAAGTAGCTGTCCATCCTCCTTCCATTCTCTCAGTTTCCCCTGAAGAAGACCTTTAGAGTAATAAGCCTCTAATGCAACATTACCAGAGGCATATTTGTAAACTTCTTTCCCGTGCTTTAAACCATCCTTATAAAAAACATCAAGCGTCATACTATTTTCTAAGGTCTGTTTTTGTAATCCATCTTTCAGCATAAATAAAGTCAGTATTTAAATAATGAAACAGCAATTAGCCTTATTTAGAAAGACACTCCTTAAGACTATTTGCCATATTGTTTATCAGAGTAAAGTAGAGCTCAGGACCATCTTTTATTGATGCTCCAAGAGGATCAAGCACCCCTGTACTAGCATTTGTACCCTCTATAACGGTTGATACTAACTTTGGTTCAAACTGGGGCTCAGAGAAAACACAGAGGGCATTCAGCTCATTAATCTTGTCTTTGAGTTCTTTGATACGACT
>OJIH01000104.1_pt1 | contig 13124 bp, 2 predicted proteins | sample 1595351 | NCBI WGS metagenome assembly OJIH01 (sample SAMN05416697, study PRJEB24817) | seawater metagenome | isolation source: Sea water | place: Canada:Atlantic | collected 2013-07
TCAAGTAGCTTGCACTTGTTGGTTAAGGTAGCTATGCAGTACCGGCTTCACAGGCCGGGCGGCAACTTGGCTGTCGTCGTCGTGCAGGTCCCTTTTATAGAGTATCTTAGAAGATATTTCAGCTGGAGTAAATTTCTCCGGCTTGAAGTTCTAGACTTCTAGTTTCCAGATCTGGTTCGTAACACAGATCAGATCAGATTGGATCACAGCCTGATCAGGTTCTCTTCGAGAATCTGAGCTTCGAGCTCCCTGAAGAAGGCTGATCCAGTCCAATTCGTTCAATCTTAGTAGATCCTATTTATAGGCCTGAGCAGCCATGTGATATCCTCGTGCGATAGGCTGATCGTGTAACAAAGTACGCGGTCTTCCTTTCGGTAGGTTATGGGTTGAGCTACCAGCGGGACCGACACTTGCAAGCAAGTGGGAGTCTCACGGCTCAACTGTCTAGTGCAGAGCGGGTTAAGAGCGATTGCTCCCCGAGTCGGCAGTCAACTGAGTGGACGGACGGAGGGAACCGGCTTATACTTGCTCTATAAGTAGATTCGCACCATACGTCAGAAGTCCTTCCGGAGGTCACTGGATCTTTTATAGGATCTATCTAAGGTTGAATCGTCAGAGAATCGGCTGATCCTGGGTCACTGATGACTCGTATCGGTCAACAGTAGATAGGGAAGCAGACGGTTCTAGACGGTGAATGCAGAGTGGATGGCTGAGACAGCAGCTTGGAGATAGAGTCGGCTCTGGTTGTATTCGTCCAACTTGATGCTCCTTGATAAGCTCTGTATGTGAGTTGTCTCTAGCTGAGATGGCAGAAGCTGCTTAAGTAGTCATTTTTGATGCCGAAGAATTGAGTCTTCAGATAGAATAGCTTGCCACAAAACTTGGTGAACCTGAGTTCGGTCGCCAACGGTCGTTAGTGATCGAGATCGGCCGATCGATACTTAATTTGTTAATAAATTGGTATCGGCGGGATCCGGTTCGGTATGTCATCTAGCAAGTTTTCAAATCGAATAACTTTCCTAGTATGTATAACTTTTAGTATCCGTATATCGGATACTAAATGTTAGTATATAGTACTGTATTGTCCTAGGGTAACGCTAGTATCCAGTATCCGGTACGGTACTGCATACTAGTGTATACACTAGGTATCAAGAGCATGAAGTATAGACTGTTACTAATCAGGTAACATAGATAATCTTAAATCATGGAAGATAAAGATTTGTATGGGTAATAAGTGGGAGGATAGCATAGAGGTTCGGACACTGCTGTGCTGTCCGGTTCCAGCATGCCTTCTCATCGAGAAGTTTTCACTCGGATAATCACCTGGGTATCGGCAGTACTGGTGAGTCACCGATACTGTTGTTTTGCACATCTGTCAACGTGTGAGCAATAGAGGTATTATCCTTGCACATCTGTCAGTGTGTGAATAATGTAGGTATTATCCTGTCATCGTAGATCGTATACGATAGCTTTGTATCCAGACCTGTTCCTGTCAAGCGAACAGTATTAATCGTATCGGCAGACTTACTGTGTACTTGGCACTGTGATGGTTGGTGTAACCCGGCATAATTGATCTCTCATCTGTACTGTTTTCTGTACTGAGGATCCGTTATGTTGCCGTCAGTTGCCATCAGTTGCCATCAGTTGCCATCAGTTGCCATCAGTTGCCGTCTGGATAAATAATGTAACTGGGTCTTTGCAAACCGCAGCCGGTGTCGTATCAAGATACCAGATATCATATTTGATTATCTGGTTTCGTTGTCTTGACCACCGTCCGATATCACATAGGACTATCGGTTTACCTTTCGATATCACTTAGGACTATCGAGGTATTTTCTATCTCCAGTTCAACGTCCATACATACGATGAAGTGAGATCTTTGGCCGGCCTTTCTCCGCCGCCTAGTATTCAATATGTTCTGTATTGATAGTACTTGTACCAAATACACAGTACTATCGAATAGTCTCAAACATCATCTCAACTGGCTCAGACGGGTGCGTCCGTATATATTACACCCCGCCCGCAAATTGTTGCCCCTTTGTGGTTTCAATTGAAATAACCCTCAATGTATACGTACGTATCTGGCTTTGTGCAACTTTCAAAGTTACATCAATAGTCAGTTTCGCATGTAGTACTTGCACAATATTGGATATGTGCTTGTAAGTACCTGTTCACATGTTAGCTCAGGTTATGAGCCTGGTGTGAACAGTACCTGTTCACGTCGTGAGTATCTCACGTTGTGGGAAAACTGATCCCTGGTGTGAACAGTGTCTGTTCACATGGGAAAACTGATCCCTGGGAGAACTGATCCCATTAAGTGAACAGATCATTTTGAGCGTCGTCATTTCGTTTGCGGTGGAATCTCTGCAATATTTTCTGGCAGTTTGTGAGGTTGGCCTTTGGTTCCCACGTACATTCCTCGTACGGGTAGCCAGACCACTTCACTAGATATCGTTCTTTCCCTTGGATTCCACGGACATCGACCAATGATTCCACTGTGTACTCGTCGGAATCTGCTGCATTAGGTAAGGACGACGCCTTACCCATGGCAAATCCGGGTTCATCAGTAGCTTTCAGTAGGTGAGCGTGAAATACCGGATGTATGTGGGATTGTGGGGGAAGCTTAAGTTCGAAGGACACTGGTCCGAGTTGGCGAAGGATCTTAAACGGGCCGTAAAATTCTTGGCGTAGTTTCTTGATCGTTCTGTGCTTATCCCAAGGAAGTGTGATTCCTTCGGTCGATAAGTATGCAAATTTGCCTGGGGAAAGATTCCCCACGATGCGTCTCTTTTTGTCGCCTCGTTGTTGCCATTCTCGTGTCAATACCAGTCTCTCTTGTACTTCGTGTTCTATGTTCGCAATTCCAGCCACGAACTCGTCTATTGAAGGTGGAACTTCGGTTTTTCTCGATCGTAGGATGTTGTCCATATCTAATTTTGTCAGAGGATGTCGTCCTCTTTCCGCATAGTATGGTGACACTCCGGTAGCCTTTGCTATTGCCGTGTTTATCGTGAATTGTATCTTCGGTAGTAGAGAAACCCAATTGCTTTGCTTGTAGTTGATGTTCATTCTCATCAGTTCTTCAATATGTGCAATTGCTCTTTCCGTTTGTCCGTCAGTGCTTTGATGTCTTGACGAAGATAGGCTTAAAGTTATTCCGAGTGCAGCGTGAAAGTCTTGCCACATCTTGGAAGTAAACTTTGAATCTCTGTCTGATACGATTTCGATGCATATCCCGTTTTCGTAGATGATGTGTTTCATAAACAATTCCGCAGTAAGTCTTGCGTTGGCTATATCCCATGTTGGAATAGTCCATATTCGTTTTGAAAATCTGTCAACTACCACCATGATTGCCGTGTACTCATGTCTCGATGACATTGGTAAGTGAGTCACAAAGTCCATTGAGTAGTGAGTACCGCTTCTTGTGGGTTGTTGTAAACTGTTCAGCATCCCTTGTGGTGATTGTCTGTCGATCTTGTTGCGTTGGCAAGCATGACATGTGCGGATATAGTCATGCACATGTTTTGCAATACCTGGCCAAAATACGCGTCTGCGTATTTCGTAGTAAGTTCGATTTTCTCCAAGGTGTATACTTGTTATTCCGTTGTGTGTTTCGGCGACGATCTTCTTTCTTGTTGTCATACGTCCAGTTGTTATTGTGTCGTCTGGAACGCATAATAGATCTTCGCCCATACTCGAAACCTTGTATAGTAGTCCTTTGTAGATATGATATGTGTCATTTCTCATCCAGGCGTTTGCATTACTGAAAGTATTGCAAACCCGTCGTGAGTTTTTGGGCAGTTTCGTCTTCTTGCGTTTACTGTCCTCTTGTACTTTCAACATTTCTGAAATCTTGGCGTGTAGTTTGTTTGGCACGTCCCAAGTGTAGAATTCCTTTGCCGTTTTGGCTTCTGGATTCTTGTCGTGTTTCTGTCGTAGTTCATCTCCGATGGTTTTGTATAATGTTGCAAAATCAGGGCATTCCATGTAGTTTGCTGGATTGATTGGTATCGTTATCTCAGCTGGTGTTGCTCTGTAGAACATCAGTGTTTCTGTTGCCGTCGGATGCCTTTCGAATAAGAATTCGTCGAAGGTGATGTTAGCGTCAGAATAATGTAAAGTATCGTGATCGTTCGTAGTTCCGTGGGTGATATCGTCGATGTCTCGTATTGTAGCTAGGGTTTGTTGGGTCTCCACATGCATGCTTACAAGATTCTCACTCTTGCGCATGGTTTGTGTCGCCGTCTTGTGCCCTTCTGCTTCAATTAAACGTGACAAAGCATCACCTACCACATTTTTCGTCCCTGGTATGTAGTGAATTTCGTATTCGTACTCGCTGAGGGCCAACGCCCATCTTGCGATACGTCCACCAGTCTCTTTTCCTTTCTTTAGGAATTGTAGACTGTGGTGGTCCGAAAGACACTTGATAACGAAGGGTGTGGCCAGTAGGAAGTGTCGGAATTTGTCAATCGTAAATTTGACTCCGAGGCATTCTTGCTCTTGTACGGAGTAGTTTTTCTCGGCATCGTTTAGCCGTCGGCTGCAATATGCAATTGCACATGGCCGATCTCCGTAGTATTGGAAGAGCACTCCTCCTACCGCTATACCCGATGCATCCGTGCAAATATAAATTCGCCTCATCGGGTCGAACTGCCGTAACACTGGATATCTCGTGATAGCCATCTTCAATTCCCTGACGCTTTGTGATGCAGATGCATCCCATGCTTCAGGTAATTTAGTGTCCTTTTTCAGCAATTTCGTCAATGGCAACGCCATTGTAGCATAATTATCAATCCATTTCCGGTAGAATCCAGTCATTCCCAAGAAAATACGAATATTCGCTTGTGAGTCACTGGGTTCAGGCATGTTGATAATCGATCTCACTGACTCCGTATTCATGAACATTTGTCCTTGTCCTACTATGATACCAAGATATTTGACATATCTGGCAAAAAAGTAGCACTTGTTCATGTTGAGGCTCAGCTTCTCTTTCGATAGCACTTCGAATAAACGCAGTAAGTTTTTCTTGTGGGTTTCTGGGTCTTTCGACCACAGAATAATGTCATCTAGAAAGATGGACACAAACCCACGAACTTTCTCACCAGCGTCGTCTCTGCTATCGAACTCCTGCGCATCATAGGCCAATCTTTCATATAGAATGCCGTGATTTCGCATAATTCCTTCCAAAGCCTGTTGAAAATAATGGGCACTTGATATCAAGCCCATTGGAACAACCTTGTACTCGAAGTTTCCGTATGGTGTTGCGAATGCTGTTTTCATTCGCGATTCTTTGTCCAGATTCAATTGCCAGTATCCTCGATCCAGATCGCAGGTACTTAAGATTTTGGCATTCCGTAATCGTTGCCAGCATTCGTGCATGTCGGGCATGTAGTACGATATTGGTTTGGTTCGTGCGTTTACGCCGCGTAAATCGACTAAGAATCTCCAGCCACCGTTCGGCTTCTTCAATATAAGAACTGGGGAACACCATTCCGATTTGGAAGGTTGTATCCAGCCTTGGCTTACCATTTCGTCGCAAAAAAGTTTTAATTGTCCTTGTAGAGCTTGTGGGACTCTGTAAGTTCGTCTTGGCGGAGGGCCAACCACGTCGTCTCTGTCTTCAATTTTTAGAGGTTCGGTCTCAAGAGTCCGAAATTTTGTCATTGGATTGATGCAAGGAAAGCGTTTGTTGTCCTTGAGAACGTTGTCGACCCAATGTTTGAATTGTGGGTCCGTCGCGTTTATAAGTTCTTCAGGAAGTGTTTTAGTTTTTGCATCTTCGAAGATCTTCATATGTTCGTTTGCTTTTTCTTGTTCCATCGGTTCCAATTTCTTGTTTTTATATTCCTCCAACTTCTTTTTGCTTGTAGCGCATAGTGTAGCATAACCCGTTCCAGAGCTTGTCGTTTTAAATTTTTCAGCGTTGTTGGGTTTGTGCTTGTTATGTCTGCGCTTCTTTACTGCAGTATTGTGTACTGAAGTTTGAGTTTGGCCACGTCGGCTGGAAGGCCGGGTCCTTTTACCCTTGACCGGAGTAGTGAGAACACTCACATCCTCCGTCAATGTGGCTAACTCCTCATCGATTTCACTATAATTTTCGTCCATTACATCGTCAATCCGCACCGCCGGGCTGCTCGATGGCAATATGCCGCGATCAGATGGTTGATGACTTATTGATGTAGAATTGTCAGTGTCAATATTGTCCTGCACACTGGTTTTACCCAGCGCAGGTACAATACCAGTCTCGTCCAACACACTAGCCGAAGCTAGCGTTGGTACAGTTAGCTGGGGTATCGCCGGGCGGCACGATGGCCATTTGCCGCGATCAGATACTTGAACATTGAAATTCGAATGTGTGGCTTGTGAGCCATCAGTTTTTGGGGTCGGACTAGTCATGATCCGATCCTCCGAGGTTGGCGAATTTTCATTCCCATCCCCGTGGACCGTTAGATTCGTCAAGTCTCCCAAACTGAGTACAAACATGGTCTCTGAATCATAGTCGATGTCAGAAAATTCCCGATCGATGGGTCGTGTGCTATTTCCTTTAGCTCCACGCCATTTCTTGTCGGACTTATTCCGCTGTTGTGTAATTTTCTTGCGAAGATGTTCTGCGCTGAGAAAATGTACCTCTGTTGGTGGTGTATCGATGTCACCGCCCATATTCACCATTGTGTTTAGCAAATAGTCGTAGTCGTTGTCAATGCCTTCGTTCTTGGGCATTGTGTTTTGGTGTACGATGGTGGACAAACCATGTACAATCATTTCCTTTTGTTGAGCATTAGTAAATCTAATCTCAAGTCGATGTGGTATCAGCGTAAGTTTGTGTTTGCTGATCCAGTCGTTGCCGAGGATCATACCGATAGAACAAGGTAGCGTATCCATGATCGCCACTTGTACCGGTAGTGTCTCGTTTTGCAGTACTATGTCCAGTACCGCCCGATGGGTAGTATTACTTTGGGATCCGTCCCCGAGTAAAACTGTGAGGGGCATGGGAACCATGTCAACCTCTCCCAATTTTCCAATCATGTCCTTGGAAATGAAACTGCAGCTTGCTCCGGTGTCGATCATTGCTTTGCATCGGAGACTAGCTTGTTTCGGTTTGCCGACGGCCACACGTATGATGAATTGTTTTGTCTCGTTCATTACGTCGTGGTCGGCAGATAGCTTAGGTGATGTACATGACGAAGTATTACGCTGAGGAGGTTTCGATCTTCGTTGAACCCCCCCCGCAGCTTTGTCCTCACCTATAGGTAGCTTGTTTACTCCTGAAGCCTTGCTTCGAGTGATTGGCTCTGAAGTCTTGTTTCCAGGAACGAGTTCTTTCGCCGGAGTAGATTTTGGAATATCTCCAACAAGTTCTCGTAAATCTGTGTGGAAGTTGTCTGGGACTCTCTTCGATACAGGTTTGTTGAATTTGGGTGCCAGCGTATCTGGCGCCTTGTCCGCGTCTTCGGCGTCGAACTCCGTGTCTGATAAATTCATCTCAGCAGGTTCATAAATTGTCTTGTACTTGTTGCTAGTGCTTCGTTGAGGTCGCCTTGTGCTTGGTAAAGTACAAAGCCATCGTAGTCCGGGTTTAACTTGCCCGATAGCACATAGTCGTACCGTAGGAACAGGTATACTCGCAGGTATCGGCGCCAGCCTCTCAGGTAGTGTCACGGTATTTTGTACCATGTACATGCATAGTACCGCCGTTTCCTCAGGTTGTTGGTTGATGTTGGAGTCGTTTCCTATCACCTTCAACTTGATCTTTGGTAACGGATCGTGTCCAGGTATCACCGGCCATACTGTGAGCTTGGTCGGACTCTCCAGAGTTCCGTTGAGCTTAGCATGTTGGTAACATTCTTGGCTGCAACAGCGTTTGAATGTATCCGGATATTTGGAACACTTCTCGTCTAGAGCATGTCGTTCACAATTCATGTTGGCACACGTTCGTGTGTCATTCTTCTTGGCATCGACGTTCTTCGTCGGAGCCAGTGTTTTGTTTCCCTTTGAACGGCATAGTAGTGCCCTTCTAAGGAATCGGTAACAAGTAGTGATGCACGTCGTCGTCCATCCACATCTTGTCGCCTTAGCGGTTGGCTCAGGAAAGGTGCCACAATATTTGGGCTCAGGAAAGCAGAAGGGTAGCTTAGGAAAGGTCGTCTCGGGTCCACTTGGTTCACGAGGTTCTAAGTCGTGTTGTATAGCCATGGCGAGATATTCTGGTGGACGAGTAGTATTACCCGTCAGTTGAACATCCGCCGCGGCTGAATTTCACCATGAGTTGGCCCGTCCTTTCGACTTCCCGTGTTTACCTTGTCCTCTTCCTTTGCCTTTACCGTTCCCTTGTTGTTTCGAGCGCTTCGAGAGCTTGATACAACTGGTAAGGTCGTGACCGCTCTTCCGGCACATGAGACACCACTTTGTGGTTGACCCAGCCGGCCAACAATCGTTGCAATGCATTGCTCGATTCTTGGGATCTTGTGCATCGATCGTCTTCCTTGGACGACCGTTTTCATCCACGCGTTTGTTCCAAAGAGCATCTGAGTAGTTGGATTTCATATCTCTCAGTGATGGAAGTTGAGCTCCGTTCTGCCCTCCAGTCTTGTTTGCACGTTTAGACTGGGAGTAGGACTTGGCCGAATTTCCGTCATCGTTGTCCCACATAGCGTATAGTGCTTGTGTACGCGGACGACCTTTGCCTTTGGCTGGTGCAAATGAATTCTTGCGCTTGAACTGTCCAGAATTTGATTGTCCCTTCCGTTTGACCATAGCGTTTAGATTCCGTTGAGGTGCTCCACGGTTGTTTTGTCCACCGTGCTTATGAGATTTCTGGGCCGAGCGTACAGCTTGGTCCCGGATGATCATGAGCCTTGCCAAGTCCGACGGGTCGGTTGACTCGAAGTCCGGAGTGTTGGTCTTCAACCATATAGCCAATGAAGGTTCCACCGAAGATAGGAGTAATTGTCGCTCCAAATCCGGTAGGATAGCTTCAATACCGAGACGGTCGAGTTCTGCTTTCCGCAGCATACGACGTCCCACGTATTGCTTACAATCTTCGTTCGGAAGCTGTCTTAAGTCCAAGTAGTTTCTTGTACATGTGCTTTTCCGGTCGATGGGTCCATAGGTCTTGTTCAACCAAACAAATATTTCGTCATAGTCGATATCAGCGGCCTTGGCGTAAATCGTCCCGTTGGCACGTAGTGGATTCACGAACTCAGCGATCACCGCTTGATTTACCTTAGCCTCTACGGCTCGGGTCAAGAGGTGACTTGTCCGTAGAGAAGCAGCAACATGATTTGTTTGCATCTCAAGCGTTCGTCGGAACTCCGTAGGTGTTCTCCTATCCACATGTCGATAGGGGTTCTCGATCTTGGGCCATTCCAACTCGCGAGGTAGTCGGACCGCCGGAGGCCGGGGTACATTCCCGTTTGCTCCGGATTGCCTCGATTCCAAATCCCTAGCGGCTTGGGCATTCTTCATAGCCATGTCCAAGTAATCTTCTCCCGTTCCACTTTGTAGAACGCATCTAACGTAGTCTTCGACCGTTAGACCCGCAAGTAGTCGTAGTCGTTCATTAGCCGAGTCGAGTCGATCGTGTGCAGGTTGGGAGGACGATGACCGTCTTCCCGACCTCGACGAACTTCGACTCCGGCTTCGACTATCACTATCGTTGCCTTGGGTGTCCCGTCTTGGGGAACGTGACCTAGATGGTCGTTGTCCACCCGCGGTACCACCCTCATCTTCTCCTTCACTATTGCTTCCCCTCCGACGCCGACGGCGTATCGGAGACGCCGACCTACGAGGTCCGCCTCGTTGAGGTCCGCCGTCACCGTCGTCGTCATCGGAGTCGTCGTCACCCGACGGGTTCCCCGAAGGTGCGCCCGCGGCAGCCCTTCTGGGTCGAGATCCTTCATTGGTTCTCGAATTAGTTCTCGGGGGAGGCATATTGTCGCCCGCATGTGAAGGTTCGGTACTATTCGGCATAGGCGCGGCTCCATTTGCCGTTCCTCTTGACCGATGTGTACCCGTACCAGAATTCCGCATTCTTTCGCGAACTTCTGGATTTGGTATGTCTCCAGGATTCCGGTTAATTTCAGTCGTACCAGGATCCTGGGAGTTCTGGGGACCGGTACCGGTACTGGTACCAGTACCCGTAGATTCCCCCGCAGAGTTACTAGAAGTACTCGTAGAAAAACCGGATCGGTTCAGACGTTGTTTTTGGGGAATTCCAGAATCTGATCTCGATCGGATTAAGGCAGGTCCTTCAGATTCGGGATCGGTGGGTCTACTTGAGAACCGTCCGTCAGATTCGCGGTTCGATTCAAGGTTCGATTCAAGCGGTTCCTTGAGGACTCGAAATTCTTGGGTAGATCCACCACCAGTTGAAGTAGAATTTCCGGATTGCACTCCATGCGATGCGCCGCTGGCCTCGACAGCAGCAGGTTGCGCAACCTCTGGGCGACTGCCGTTAGCTTGTGATGCAGCCTGTCCGGCTGCTAGTCCAGCAGGCTGAGAGCGGACTGTGGTCGATCGAGACAGTCGTCTCCGGACAGGGGGCGGTTCCTCTTGGAGGTACGCCAGCAGTACAACTTCCTTTGTTGGTTCTGCAGCAGTCTCCTGGGAATTCCCAGTAGCTTCGGGTGCCGTCTGTTTTGAAGGGTCGTCACCTTTCGGGCGCAGGGTTGCTGCCCCGGCGGCTCGGTGCACTTCAAGATCTTCGGCGGCGCGGCGTACTTTAAGCTCATCGGCGTAGGCCGTGATAAGTACGCCCCCTTCTTCTGTCATTCTTAGATCGTTTTCGTTCATCCAGCTGTAAGTGTAAGAATCGGTACGGTCGAACTCGAATAGGCCGCGCCCGTACTGCAATAAGTACTCTTGCTTCCCATCTCTCTTGCCTTGTCTATTGGAGATAATTTTCCCCATAGATCCAGCAGTAGGTGTAGAAACAGCTGTAGTCTCGTCACGAGCTAGAATAGCTGACGGCCGATGGAGAGTCGTCTGACATCCCATCGGTTGATTCGGAATTGTGTTTGTCATCTCGGTGATGGCAAATCCATTACTGTCAGCTCCTGTAATTGGAGGGCGTTCTGAGGATGTTGGTCGTCTAGGTTCCGCGGCGGCTTCGCCGCGTTCTTCGACGACCGGCGGATGGATGGCATGGTACCGGTAGGTACCCTCGCCAGCACTGTCATTTTCCTTCTCCTCCGTCCTTCCATACGTAATGTGATATAATTTCCCAGGTTCTGGTACCAGGATGCCTCGGCTGTGGACATACGTATGATTACGTATGTCCGGTCGAGGTTCCATTATCCCCTGCACTGCCGTTTGCATGTAGGCGATGGTAGATGGAATCAGTCTTTCCATGTTGCCTGAGTTAATTATGGGCACCGTTGTAGTTTGAACGGCCCCGTTGGTGTTGTGTTCTGAGTGCCGTCCGGGCGGCAGGCATGATTCGATGCCCTTCAGCGGTGACGGGATCGCCGCCAAGGAGTTGTCCGGCGTGTCGAAGCCGGGCGAGTCCGTGGTGCGCCCTTGCTGTATTCCCGTGCATCCGGTAGTACAGTTGGCGATTTCGGCCGGGTCCAGACAGGCCGCAACACCATCGTGATTCACAAAAACGATCTGTAAGACAACGTCTTCAGGAATTTCTGTGAAAAACGTGCTGTAGAACCTCCGGGGTAGGTTATCCCCGGTAGTCATCAGCACGTATGGTTTGTCGATGAAACGACATTCCATACGTAGTTCCATTTGTATCGCTAGATGTAGCTCATCGGTGCAAAGCCCGCCTGCCGTCGACAGGCGGTGAATCTTGTGCCTGAACCGTAGCAGGAGGCATCCGGTGCCTTGCTTTCCGTGCTTAACCCTGGCGTCCGCCGGCAGGTCGAGATGTTCGAGCTGACCGCCGTCGGCCTGGTTCTCGCCGATGTGCTGGCTAGCGGGGAGCGTATGATCCCCTTGTGTATCTTTAGAACATTCCTTATTGTTGAGCATTCGCTTCCGCGGCGTGAAAGAGCACCTCCGGTGCTTGCCATTTGGTATGTAGACGTCCGACCTCGGGTCGGTCGAAATATTCGTCTGCGTGCAGCTGCCCCTCCCAGGGTGCCCCATTGCTGGTGCGTCCTGCGAGGACTGCTGCGTACCTAAGGGTACCTCCGGTAGCGTAATGCGTTCCTGGTTCCCCGCACAGTCCGTAGGGGCTGTCCGCGGTGAATCGGGTAGAGGTACTAGGTTACCGCGTACCGTTTCCGGTCCCGCGGTATCTAGTACCGATAGATCACGTTCACCTGGTACAGTAAATGTCCTGACTGGTGAACATGCATCTTCCGTACCGAGGGTAACCGCGGTATCACCGGAGTTACCCCGGGCATTACCGGTACGGTTTACACCGGTACCAGCTGCCGGGTTGCCCGTACCGTGTACTGGATCGGTACTTGTACTCGACGGTACAGGTGGTACGGCATGCGCCGCCCTTAGAGCATGTGTACCGCTGATAGGATTGTGTTCAACAATCCTATCGCAGGTTGCGTCTAAGGTTGTCTCCGGTGCGGTAGGTGTGCAGCAAGATGGGCAAAGGTTGTTGACGAACAGCCGTGTATTAACGGCGGCGCCGCAGACGTAGCACAGCGAGTCCAGTGCTTCGTTCGTCTTGCGGGTTGTTGTCCGTGTGTTCATCGTATAACGTTATCCTATGAACTTGTTTTGCGTTTCTTGTTGTTCCCCTGATCGTACTCGTCTTCGATCTTTATAGCGCAGCCCAGGACGACGATTTCTCCTTTCGCGTTCAGTTCGTAGTCGGAGACAGGACTGGGCGCTGGGGCTGGGGCGACCAATTCGTCCCGGAACTTGGCACAGTAGGGGTAGAAGATCGCGTTCACGATGGTCTCGAGACAGCCTTGGACTACCAAGCCGACCCCGTCGATGTTCGCGGGCGTGATGCAGCCGTACTGCTTCAAGTCCTTGGTGGTCACCCGCTTGACCAGCTTGGCGATCTGTGCCGAGCTTTCGACGAGGACCTTTAAGGTTGGGTCGCTGGTTGGCGCCCTTGGAGCTATACCTTGCTTTAGTTCGTCAGCGTCAATCGCTTCGATGGTGGGCAAGATTCCTGTGTTGGTGGTGGTGAACCGTCCAAATCGTAGGAT
>OJIH01000111.1_pt1 | contig 12750 bp, 16 predicted proteins | sample 1595351 | NCBI WGS metagenome assembly OJIH01 (sample SAMN05416697, study PRJEB24817) | seawater metagenome | isolation source: Sea water | place: Canada:Atlantic | collected 2013-07
GCCTCCCTTATAGTATTACATGTTAAGAGAACTTTTTCTCTATAGACTGAAAGACTTGAATGCCTTCGTCTGTCTTGAAGAAAGATGCCATAGCTGAGTATGGGTTTTCGTCAAAAGGTACTGTCATTAATTTTCTACCATTAGAAGCCCAAGTAAATGTTCTTTGGTCATCAGCTAGTTTAATTATGTTAGCTTCGGTTGCTCTAATAGCAAAGTTTCTAAGTTGAACATTGTCATCATTAGCAAGATCTAAGAACAGCTTAGGATTATGCTTAGCGAATAAGAATAAATCTCTTTTAAGCTCCTTAGAACTCATGTCTGATACTTTAGATCCTAATTCTACGCGTAGTATAGCTTCACATTGATCAATGTCAATATTTTTAGCAATGGTCATAGCTTCTAATTCCATTTCTAATTCAAATAAATCATCTTTAGCTTCTTCTACAACATCTTGCTCGTTATATAATACTCCCAAAAGAGGATGATATATAGATAATATTTTTTGAAGAGCTTGATTTTTCTTTTGAACTAATAAACTTCCTTCTTTAAATCTAATGTGGCCAAGTGTAGCTTCGCCAGCTTGTTCATCTTTAAATGGAGAGTTTTGATTAGTAGCATATCTTACTTCTCTTTGTTCATTTTTTTCAGTGTCATACCACAATAGTGGATGCCTTGCTGTATGTTTTGAAGGTATTTTTAGTGTTAAAGGATTGTGAGGTCCTTTTAGGAAATACGTTCTGTCTTTAATTTCCCAAGACGTATCTTGAGTTGCTTGTTTTTTAGCCATAATATAATATAATTTGATATTTAATAAAAGTAAGTATTACCCCCGTCAGTTCAACGAGGGTAAATCTTACTGTAGTAATTACACTCCTTTAAAGAGTACAAAGTTATTAGCAGCTTGTACTACTAAACATCTTTCAGATAGGAAGTTAACCTCCATTGCATCAAGAGTACTTGTGAAAGCACCACCTGCTGATCCAGTTAACCAAGACTTCATACGACGATCTTCTGTTTGAGAAGCTCTGTATCGCACGTGTAAGAATGGTCTACGGATGTTAGTTCCTAAAATTTGATCGTATACTGTAGAAGTTCCAGCTGGTACTAGTACACCTTCGATAGAAGATGGTCCTGTTTGAGCACCACGAGTTGAAGCATCATTTAAGTATTTCCAATCAGTTTTGTAGAAATCATAAGATCCTCTACGGAAACCGCTAAACCCTAGGTTTAATGCCATTTCTTCAGAGTTTTCAAATAACCCATAAGCAGTACCACCTTGAGATCCTTGAGATACAGCACTTAGCATGTTATCAAATTCTAGTGAAGTTTGACGTTGTAAAAACAACATGTTTTCTTCAATAGCTCCTTGAGTATCTAAGTTCTTTAAAATCTCATCAAAGTCATCTAAACCGCTTGCGCCGCTAAATCCAACCTCAACATTACCTCTAGACTGTACCGCAGCAAATAAACCTTCAGTACCTTTAGCTGGTGTTGCAAGTCCTATCGCCGCTGATCCTGCAGCTGCAAGTTCACCTTCAATAACGCTCATTTCTAGGTAGTCTTCAAAACGTAAACGAGTTTCAGATTCAGCTTTTAAATACCATAAGTATCCAGAAGTTCCGTCTTCAGTAGCAACTTCTACCCAACCGATCTGAGCCATGTCAGAACCATTAATAGTATAAGTGTTACGGATAATAATAGGAGAGTTAGAGAATTGAGTAAAAGAAGGGTCAATACTAATGTTAGTAGTACCAACTTGTGCTCCAGCTACACCATTCCAGTTGTTTGTTTGTGATCCTTTATTAAATTCAGAACCATATACAAAAATCTTAACAATAGCTCCTAAGCCAGCTAGATTAGCTGCAGTATAAGGAGCAACAGTAAGTACACCAGTTCCTGGAACACTTTGAGTTACGATACACTTAAGCTCGTTTCCAGCACCGTCCATAGCAACTATAGTTTGTGAAGGAGATACTACGTTAGTAATAGCAGGAAGACCAGCGGCAGCTGCTCTTACTGGAATTGTAATTAATGTTGCTCCGTTATTTACACAATTATCATATGCAATATGTAGTCTGTTTTGTTCTGACCAAATAACTTGATCTGATGTCATTGGCATTTCAGCTCCAACCATACGTAAGAATCCAGAAAGAGTTCTGTTTCCGTAACGCTCTACTTCTTGTTCGTAGATTTCAGGTAGATACTGTTGTGCAAAATCATTACCAGCGCCTGTGTTAAACGCTAAATAGTTTGTCGCTAGCAATTGTTGTGCTTGCGAAGGTACTATCGAACCGAATTGTGGACTTAATGAAGCCATAATAGTTTAATTTTAATTGTTAAATTTTCTTGTTTTAATCTTAAGCTTTGAAGAATCAAGACCGCTAATTGCTTTTACTCTTAATCCATTAACAAACACATTACCATCTTGCGTAGCTCGAGGTTCTGTAGTTATGTTTTTAGACTTAGCCAATTGACTTTTAATTGCATCAGTTTTACCTTGCTCATAAAAATGTTGTGCTATAGTGTCAGCATTTCGCGCTGCGTATAAAGCTTTGTGATAACCTTTTGTATCAACAACTTCTCCTTTATCGTTTAAGAACGTCTTAATGAATGTAGAAATGTCTTTTTGGTTATCTGCAACCTTAACAGGATCTTTAACGCCATATCTAAACTTTTTCTCTCCAACTTTAAAATCAAAACCTTTGAATTCGTTGTTGAGAAGTTCGTCTGTCTGGCTACGGAACCTTTCTTGGTTAACTTTACTGAGCTCTTGCTCTTCGTTGTATCGGTTAAAAAAGTCTGTAGCTTTTTGTTGCTCAGGATTAATCCCAGGTCTCAACTTGATCTCTGCGTAATATTTATCCTTAAGCGAATCCAAATAGCTTTTAGCTTTTGCAACCTCTTCTTTATATGCAAGTTTTTTCTTTCGAATATCTCTTGCTTCGTCTAAATCCTCATCATAATTAAAAGAGTCTTCAATTACAAATTGAATTTCTTCTGAATCTAAATGTGGTTTAGCTTGTTTGTAGTATTCTTTTAACAATGCTTCTCCATCTACATTACTGTAGTCTGCGTTTAATCTAGCATAGTCATCTATAGTCCCACCAGTTTCTTCCATAAAAGAAACTAATTTTTCTAAATTTTCTGGTACGTTTGATGCTTCTGTTTGCGGTAGTACTTTTTCTTGTTCCTGTGAGGTGTTGGGACTTTCAGTGCCTCCAACCATTGTGATCTCTTCAGGGTTATCGTCTTCATCTTCTACTAATTCTAATGGAGATGCTACTTCTTCGCTTTTGATTTCAACTTTAGTAATTTCTCCGGACTGCTGTACTTGTTCTTCCACCTTAGGTATATCTCCGGCTTGTTTATCATTAACCACTGCTTCTGTTTCTCCGATCGAAATGGCATCTTCTGCTGGTTTTTTAGTTAAATCTACTTTAGTGATTTCTGGAATAGCTCCCATGTCCTTGTATTTAGGCATAGTGTGCTTTACTTTAAATTCACCTTCTTGTTTTACTTCTTCTGACATAATATAATATAATAAAAATTAATAATCCCTATCTTGGGGTAAATTGCTCTAAACCAAATCCATCTAAGTTGTCATTACCTGATGATTCAAAGTTTTTAGGCAGTAGATCGTTTTGTCTTTGATCTATAAGTTCACTCTGTTGAGTGCCTTGCATTTGTAATCGTTTATCTTTTCTATCTTCTATTTGAGCTTCTTTTTGAGAAGTTACTTGAGCTTGCATTTCAGCTAGTTTCATTTGATATGAAAACTCTTCAGCCATCAAACCTCTTTTAATTTCAGCCTCTTGCTCCATACGCTGTATCTCAAACTGAGATTTAGCTTGTTCTATTTGAACAGTTGTCTGAGCTAATGCTTGTTGCTTTTGAACTTCAGCTGCTGCTGCTTTTTCTGCGGCCTCACTATTAGCTTGAGCTTGAGCTTGAATGTTTTCCATTTGAGCAGCTCTTTCAGCAGCTTCATTTTCAGACTGTCTAAATTTAAGAAGCGTGTTAGCTAATTTAATATTCTGAATCTCTCTAATGTCTATAGCGTCTGCTAGTTTTATACTACCAGCCTGTAAAGCAATTTGTATACTTTTTTCTAATTGAGCCTTATCTTCTTCGTCAGGTTCTAAATCTAAGAATATACCAAACTCATGAATAGATAAAGAATCTATTTCTTTAAGTGTAGCTACGTTAAAAGCGTTAATGCTGTTTAATAGCGAAGCTTTAGTTAATGGAAACTGTAGCATATCACTAACTCTTAGACTTACATTTTCACATGCTCTAACAGTTAAATACATTAAAGACTGTAATATATGTCTTGTTGCTGTATTAGAGTTTGCCGCCGCTAGTTTTTGTAAACCAACTAATGCATTTTTATCAGGTGAACTTCCATCTCTAGCTTCATTTAATCCGGTTACATCACGTATCATTTGAAGATAATATTGATACGTTTGTATCATAGCTTGTATCTTAGATATACCTGAAGAACTTTGAAGTTCTTGAATAGGTATTTTACCTCGATTCATTTCTCCATCTTGAGTAAGTGATCTACCGACTATAGTACCAGTTTGAAAGTACATGTTAAGTGCTTCTGCTGGATTGTAGTTAGTTCCGTTACCTAAGTCAACTTCAGCTAAACCATCTACATCTACATAAACTCCATCTGGAACTAATCTAGCTAACACTTGTTGTAATTTAAGATGTGTTAGTTGAATCATATCAGCAAAGCCCGTTGTTCTACTTACTATAGATTCTATACGGCCTTGATACATTCTAGGTGCAGATATAACATAATTCATGTTAACCCTTGTAGTGTCACCATAGGGTCGTGTCATATTTTCAGACAATTCCCATTTAAGAATACTATCACCCATGCCTAGTATCTTTGCTCCTGTGTATAAAACCTCTATAGATCTTGAAGCTCTTTCAAAGTTATCACTAGGTGGTGGATTAAATGTATCTTGCTTTTCTAGAGTTTTTTCTAATCCTTGCTCTGTTTGTTTTATTTTAAATACTTGATCTTGATATGTCTTATATTCAAAAAACAATACTTGATGTTGATTAACGTCACTATTAACTTGCCAGTCGCTTTGAGCGTAATTTTGACGACCTGGGTATTTCTGTATTCTTTCTAATTCTTCGTCTGTTAAAGCTGGAAACAATTTTTTTATCTCTGGAAGAGTTATACTTTTTATCTCACCAACATAATATATATCTTCAAAATTAGGATCATCAGTAGCTGAATAAACTAAATTAGCTGGATTTACGTAGTCTATTGTTATACCTTCGGCTAAGTTAAAACTAGTTTTAACCGCTGATATGCCTAACACTGTTAAATCATAGGCTAATCTTTTTTTAGTCTCATCAAATTTATTAGAATTAAGAACGTTATTTATAACTTCCTCTTCAGCTATTTCAATGCTTTGCTTGTAGTTAAGCTGCATGAATAAGTCTAATTCATTTTTATCTCTAGGTAAATTATCAGGATCTGTAGACGCATAGAAGTTTTGACCAGTTGCTTGAGATAGTTGATCAATTGCTGCTTTGTTTTTTATATCACGTAAAGCATTAGAAGCAAAGTCGGTACGTTGTTTTAGTGCAAATGGATCAGAAGCAAATGAATTTAATTCATATCCTTTTTCTGTCATACCATTAACTACTATGTCAACGAATTTAGATAAAACCGGAATTGGCTTCCAGTCTAAATTTAAGTAAGATAAATCACCGTTGTTTGATAGTTCATCTTTATATTTTTGTACAGGCTGCTCGCCTCTAGCATATAATCTTAGTCTATTAAAGTTCTGGAAATTATAGGAAAACCTATTCTGTCCACTGTTATTTCTAAACCACTCTTGTTCAATAGCGTTTCCAACAGCTAAACCATATTCAAATGATTTCTTTTCTTCTTCAGGTACCACCTGATCTGGAAAGATGCTATTATTATTAGTATAGACCATTTATTATATTATTTTTGAATTTTCACCTGTATTATTATATTTTCTAAAACCTAATGACACTTGAGATATTACTCTCTTAGCAACAGGTGTATATCTATGTTTATTGCAAGCCATTATAGCTAAACCAGAACTTATAGAAGCATCATGCTTTGTTCTGTTGTTTATATTAAATTTAGCCCAGTCTTCTAATGTTCTTTGAAAGTATGTGTTACCATAACCTTCAGAAGATAAACCAACATGATTTTCTATGTAATCTTCTATAGCAGCTGCATGAGCTTGCTTTATATCTTCACTTGAGTTAGGTATTCCACCTATCTCTCTTTCCGTTACAGATAACTTGTGCATTACCTTGTCAGGTCTATTCATAGAATAACCTCTGTAACCTCTTCTCTTCATGTAGTATAAGAGTCTTGGTTTATTATTCTCTGCTAATATAGGCATTCCGTAAAACACCAAGGCCATAAGAACGTCTTCAAAAAATATGTCAGCAGTTTGTGGTCTTGATATATATTCTAAAAAGAATAAATTAGGCGGCACGTCTTCCATTGAAAACTTAGTTAATCCGTGAAGAGATCCTTTAGAACCCTTACCATCAACAGTACCAGATATATCGTAACTATCACATCCAAATGCTCCGCAATGTTCATTTCCTGGGTATTTTATATTGTTCTTGATGTTGTATCTATTCTGTAATCCAGTTGGAGGAACCCAACTAACAAAGAATCTACCATTTTTATTAGGCACGAACATAACCCTAGTATCTTTAATCCCACCTTCCCACTGGAAATTACCCTGTGTTATAACATTAGTATTACGAAGGTCTTCATTATAGTCTATTTGCTCGTATATTTTAGTTAGATTAAACAAAGATTCTTTTGCTTCATCTCTAAACGCGTGTTTTTCTGTTCTTGGAAACTGGCGGTAGTATTCATTTAAACCGTCTTGATCATCTTTAAGGCCATCTACTTCGTTTTCCCAATGTGATATTACACCAATGTCGATGTCTTCATTGTCGATACCTTTGATTGGTTTTTTTGGAGTGTCGAATACAGGTAGTCCATAAGAATCAATGTATCCTTCGTAGTTCCACTCCATAGGTACGAACAAACTATATAATCCTGAGCTAGTCTGACCATTACGGTTTCTTTTGTTGACGTCCGAAGACTCGTATAGTTTTTTAAAGTTTTCTCCACCTTTATCTAATGCGTTTGAAGTAGAACCCATCATACATTTACCTACAATTCTTCTACCTAATCTTAACGTTGTCTTCGTGACCCTCCAGTTGTTGAGGATGTTGTCCGGTCTCTCCCATTTACCCGATTCATCGTGGACGAGGAGCTTGAGTTTCTCTCCATCGTACGAGTTGTCCCCCGTATTCTTCCAGTCGATCGTGGTGTCAAGGCCCGCCTGTAAATCTTCGGGCGTTTCCTTGATGGAATTACGCGTAAGTCTTTTTGAGGGTACCTTGTATGATAACTCCGTCTTTGGCCGTTCCATCCCGTCTTGTATCGGTTTAAAGAAGAAGGGATAATTAAGCGATATTGGTACAACCTTATCGGTAAACATCTTTTTAGCATCAGCTCCCGATTTAGATAGTATTCCAAACCTAGCGTCTCGTGATATCGTAGCCTGGTTAACTGTATCTGATGAGGCCATAAATGAGAACCCAGAACGTCTGTTCTTAAGGTAGCACATTCCGTAGCATCTGTTATCTGCCTTGCAAGCTTCCCAGAATATATAGAATAATCTATTGGACTCCCTAAAGTCTGCGTGCCCCACATCAATTTTAGTCCACTGCAAGTACATGTAGTGAGAACCAGTAATATAAGTAGGAATACCTTTGTTATAGTACCAATAACCTTCTTCACGTCTGACAAACTCCTTGTTGATGTAGTCATAATATTTTTCTTTAAACGCTACAGACCTGTCATTCCAGTCATATACCGTTTTTATTTTATTTAATTCAGAAGGATATTCTAAAACTTCCCAACGTTGTTGTTCTTTTTTCTTAGAACTTTTATATACGTCTTCAGCTAAAGGTAAGGCTATTAATAGGTTTTGTATGCTGTATATTTCCCCTATTTGACCGGTTTTACTTACAACCACTATATCATGGTCTTTATCGTATCCGTATTTCCATTTTTTAAGCCTATTCATTCTGTTAAGAACTTGAGGTTTTATATGGTCTTCTACCGTGTGATATAAGCTTTGTTCGTACATTACTTAGATCTTCCTTCAGCAAAACCTTTAAAAGACTCTACTTGAGTCTTTACCGGTTTTTCATTTATAATATTCTCTTCAGCTTCTATGCGTGCTAATATTTCAAAAGCATCAAATATAGCTAATTTTTTAGTAGCAGCAGCGTTTTTAAGTCTGTCAGCAGAGATATCATCTTCTGAGTCTACGATCTTTTCTTTCGCTACCTTTATAAGTTCTTCAACTGCTATTTGCCCAGCTTGGATTATATTCAGTTTCGTTTCCTTTATTTTCATACTTAATTAAAATATCATTTGATTGCATACAATAAAGTACCTCACCGTCAATTAAGAACTCAAACTCTCTGTTCTTTTTAAATCCGACTAAATCTCCATTGCTGATTTTAAGAGCTTCTAAGGCGCTATTATTATATTTTACTATACCAATGCACTTTTTAAGCTTACTTAAGTTAGAATCATCCTTATCAACCACAGGCTTAACAAAGCAGTAGTTGTCTAGAGTTTCCCAAGAGTTTTCACTCTTTTTCATATACACTTGATCGATAGAAGCAAAGCACATATCATCTTTAAAAAACTTCGTGCTATTAACTGACTTACCTTTCAAGTCGTAGTATCTTCTAAATAGATTATGATGAACAATAACTCTATCACCTTTTTTTAACTTAGTTTTATAAGCTAATGGCGTGGCTACTATTTCTGCTTCTCTATTTACAAACTTATGGTCAGAGATACTAGAATTAACTATCAGCTTTTTATCACCGATAGTTATTTCATTATTGTATCTTTCACCTATAGGTTTTACTATAAACTGGTGAATACTATTCATTAATATTCTAAATCGTATTCAATTGATACTGCCATGTTTTTATTAAACTTCTTCCAAGGCAAGATCTCATCACTCTTTTTTATATGGATATTGTACGACTGCTCGTCTTCTTCAAAAAGAATATGAGATATCGTATGTCCTCCATATACAGACTGACCAACTGCATAGTGCATAGCATCATTTTTATAATCAGAACCAATGCTGATTTTTCTTATGATGTGGTCCACTATTCTTCTTTTTCAATTTCAGTATATGTTCCGTCTTCAATGTTGATATTGATAGCTCCGTAAACATCTTCTAATTCTTTTTTGTACTTTTCAATGTCATCAACAATTCCAGCATACTCATGTAATAAGCTATGCTTTTGAGTTTCTAAAAACCCAATGTTAGTTAAAGATTTGTTTAAATCTTTTTGATGCTTTGTAATTACTTCTAATTGCTCGTCTGTAATTTTACTTACTTCTTTACTTTCTACTTTTTTCATTTGATTTAATTTAATTGATTGTTGTTATTATTTTTATCTAAGGGCTAGTAATCCTGATGCTGGAGTTCCAGCTGCTGCAAGATTAACACTAGTACATAGTACATCTAAAAAAGTTCCAGCTGCTATACCTACAAATTTAACTTCAGTTGAATCACTCGCTAGTGTCAAAGTTATATCACCTGCAACTCCAACATATAAAGCTACTGGGCGTTGAGTAAAGTTTGTACTTGGTAGTTCTAAATTAGCAGTAGCTGGAGTATATGTTATTACTCCTGTTATAGCTGGATCTTGAACGCCAAAAGCCTGTGTTAAAGCGGTTGAACTAAATATAATAGTTTTACCTGCTGCAAAGTTAGGTCCTTTAGTTACTACAGTTATACTAGCTACTGTTCCGTCTGCGGCTGAGGTTACTTGATATAAAGCACCTGCAGTGGTTCCTAATGCGGTTTTAGTTGCTGAACCAGTAAATGTTCCACCATCTGCATAAACAATAGCTGTTAAACTAGCAGGTAAATTAGCTACAGTGCTAGCTAAAGCAGCGTTTGCTAATAACACAGTTTCAGCTTTTAGCGTAGAAACTAAAAGAAGATCAATAGCACTTGTGGTGAAATCACTTTGATTTTTTTGATACATAATTTTTTATTTTACTTTATCTTTTATTTTTTCGTATGTTCGAAGACCTCCTAATCCTAGCATACCTAGAAGTACGGTCATTAAATGTTCCATTTGTAATGGTGGTGGCGCGTCAGTTGTTTTAGTTATCCATATAAATAAATCTCTAATAACAAAATTGTAAGCTAATGCAAATCCGCATATCCAACCTATAAATGGTCTCCAGCCAGCAACGAACAAAGTTCGATGTGAAGCTTCAGCTAGATTTATCTTGGTTTGAAGTTCTATTAATTTTTCAGGATCTAATTCTTTCCCTTTAATTGCTTCTCTTATTTCCCAAGCTAAACCTCCAGCTACAGACTTCCTACCTTCACCTCCTTTTAAAAGACCTAGTAGTACTTTCCACATTATTTTTTAGTTTTAGTGTATGCTTCTTTTTCCCAAGGAAGGTTTTTAGCACCTTCTTTCATTGAAGCTCTTGAGTATTTCTTACCCTTCCATATAACGTTATTATCATCATAGTCTAAATCGCCTCTTTTCATTTGGTCGATATGTACCATCTCGTGATCTATAACATCATCTATTTGTTCAGGATCTTTAAGCTTGTTATTTAAGGTAATGCTTCCATTATTATTAGCTTTACCTAATACACCATCTTCCATATCTACATTGTAAATAGGAGTGTTATCAGTACTATAAGGCGCACCTTTCATTATAAAGCCCATAAATTATTGTTTGTAAGGAAAAACTTTATTTAAAGTTTCTTTTCTTTGTTGACAACCACAGGGAATATTTAATCCCTGTGATACCTTGTCAACGAAAGTTTTAATCCCGGTTGCTTCTGTAAATTTCTCTACGGTATCGCCGAAACCTTCTGATTTACTCATATTATGCAAATACCGCTGTTCCCCAGAACATTTGAGCTCCATTTGGAAGTGCTGCTGTAGCTGCTGCTTGGTCATTACCTAGAGAGCAAGTTGTAACTACTCCACCTGGATTAGCCGTAATAGCCGAATGTACTGCGTCTTCTAAAGGATTTCTTTGTCCGTCTACAAAAGCTGGAGCAACTAAAGCTGAAGCTGATGTTGAAGGCTGAAGAGTTAATGTAGTGTAACCTGCAATAGTGTTTCTACCAGTAAGACCGATAATTACACTAGATTGAGCTCCTGCAGCTCCTGCCGCTGTTACTGTTGTGATGTCGTCTACGTTTATCAAGATCGGTGAGATCGGAGCAGCTGGTTGAACAGCGCCTGTAAGCGTAATGTTAAATTTGATGAATTTTGCCATTGTGTTTGTTGTTTGTTGTTTGTTGTTTGTTGTTTGTTGTTTGTTGGCTAGGTTTATACAGTCCTAATCTGTTTTTTAATATCTTTGTTTACCTGATAATACGTTTTTCATATTCTTAGCAGGTGATTCCTTTTTGCCATACATAGACATTGGAGATTCAGTTTTTGTATCATATTGATTTGAAGATCCAGAGTCTCCTTTTACGTATGCTCTGTTTTTTATTCTACTAGCTTTTTTTTCAAGTCTATTAGTAGCAACAATTTTACCTTGAGATTTTTTAAGATCAGCTTTTCTTTCTGCTTTACCTAGTCTTTTTTCTCTTCTATTTTGTCCAACAGTTGTATATGAAGAAGATTTTCCAGAAGTTGTAGATGGTGATGGTGAAGTTGAAGAAGGTTTGTCTGGATAATTTTCTTTAAAAGTTCCAGCTCTTCCAGCTGCTTTTGATATATCACCTAAAGCTAAATTACTTTGAACTTGGTTTGTAAACGTGTTGTCTGGATAATTTTCTTTAAACGTTCCTATTCCTCCAGACGCTTTTGATATATCACCAGAATCAATTCGACTTTGAACTGATCCAGGTGCACTTCCAAACACACCTTTTAAAGGTGAATACCCTTTATTTAAATTCATCATCGGAGAATCAGCTCTATCGTTAATTGGATCGTACGCTAGATCAGCATTCATTTGAGCTGGTGCATCAGATATAGCTTTTTTTAAGTGACCTGGCAGTTTATTTTGATCTCCTACTAATGCTCTATGAGCTGGTGAATCATGCTTGTAATCTTGGTCAGCATGATGCAATTGTTTTTTAGCATCAGAAATTAATTCACGATCGTGAATCATTTCTTCTTTTCTTGAATGTCTTGCGTTTCCGGTATATCCTCCGAAGTGTCCTTTTTCCATTGTTTTAGTATTTATGTTTGTTTAGCATTTCCATCTTCTTCTAGCGGCTTTACCTCTTTCACCGGTCCAGCCTTTTGATCTAGCACAGAAAGATTTACGACGCTTAGCATCTTTGCTTCCTGGTTTAACATCTCCAGTTACAGCAGTTTTTAACTTACTACCTGGATTTTCAGCTTTATATTTTTTAACTCCTTTGCTAGTCATGCCAGCTCCTTCTTCTGTTGTTCTAAAGTTTCTACCTTTTCCTTTGGTAGTTTTTCTAACTTTATCTAAAGGAGAGTTATGTTGTATATAAGCCATATTATAATTATTACTTCTTTTCTTTAAGTTTTACCCATTTAGTCACTGTATACCCGATACTTATAAGTAACAGTATAACCTTTAAACCTACTTCAATATGCGTCATGCTTAATACTAATGCTATAGCATTGGTTCCTAATAGTTTAGCGT
>OJIH01000112.1_pt1 | contig 12732 bp, 3 predicted proteins | sample 1595351 | NCBI WGS metagenome assembly OJIH01 (sample SAMN05416697, study PRJEB24817) | seawater metagenome | isolation source: Sea water | place: Canada:Atlantic | collected 2013-07
GTCAGATGTGTATAAGAGACAGACGTGACGCTCGAGTGCCGCAGGAGGAAGATACACATGGATCCCGCTGAATTGGAAGCAATGAAGGAGCGCATAAAAGCGTGCGAAATGGAGGTGCAACAGGCGGTTGCGGTTCGGATACCAGATATCCTAGAGGTGCGACAGGAGAGAAGCGCGCCTAAGAGGAAAGGACTCTTCGAAACGACTCCAATCTCCGGGGAAATATTCGATGAATGTGACGTGACGAACTTGACCAATCTACCGACAGGCCTAGACTTTGAGAGGCCTCTGGAGGACCTTCCGTTTTCACTGGAAAATGTCAAGGGCACGCCCGAACAAATAACCGCTGTGGGTGAGTGCTTGGCCGCCGCCAAAGACGCACCAGCAACCTTCAGTTTGCCGCACCTTTTGGGCTTCACCGAGCTCTGCACAGCAGCCCTTCGGAGTGCAGACTTGTCACTCGACTTAGCAATGGGCATTTTCCACGCCACGAAGGCTATGATCGATGGAAGGGCGGTCAACGTCAACAGGCTCGGTCCGGATTACGGCAAGTTAGACGCTGAAACTCGGCGCGAACTGGCCAGTATCCAAGTCAACGGGGTATAGTTGGGTTTGGGCCCACCTTTTGACAAAAGTGAGACTTTACCTGACGCCGATCTGCCCGAGCGACTGTCGCCGGAAGACAACGAGCTTTCGTTAAAGGAGCTGTACGCGCAGATGAAGAGACTCGAAGTTCTGCTCGTCTTCAAGCAGAAGGTGCCAGGGTTAAAGCTCGCGGTAAATCCGGGATTCTTGATACCAAAAACTGATGACCTTGGCTTGCCACGAATGAACGCGGATGGATCCGTGGCTCAGCGCGCGATCTTGAACCTATCGGCCGACGTGCCAGGGTTGCAAAACGTCCGCTCGCAGGGAGAGCGTAACGTTAATGGTTCCATTGACAAGGAAAAGGCTGCTCTGGAAGTGGTCACTCTACACACGTTCAGACAGTTTATGGGCATGTGGATACGACAATCCACGGCCTTCCCTGGCATCCTCATCAAATTAGGTTCTTACGACCTGAACCGGTTTTACCCTTCCATCGATTTAGCGGCTGCCGAGAGCAAGGCCTTGGGTCAATCATGCTGGGTCTTCTTGGATGACCTCTCGGAAGCATTGAAGGACACGAGCTCTTTCAAGGCGGATGCGATCATAATCGAGAGGGCCATTGTGGATATCATAGCACCAAATGGTAGCGGCGTTATGGGAGCGAGTTCGATGCCGAACGCAGCGCACGTCATATCCCTAGGCGTAGAGCTTATTTACAACAAGGAGCGTCCATGTTTAACCGACCTCAGCGGCAGCAGCAGCTTCAATTGCAAGGTGTTCGTCGACGACATGGGCATGGTGGAATCGCTGATCGGGTCGCGGCCGGAGGAAGCCCGGCAAACCATGGCACGCACTCTGTACCGGTTCATGGGCCCGAATGCAATCAAGGGGAAGGTTAAGGATTGGTCATACAGGATCACTTACACGGGCAAAGCGTACATGGAGAGGTCCGCCAGTTTGAACGAGAAGTTGGTGACGATCCCGTTGTCGAAGAAGATGAAGGCTTATAGACTCCTGAACGCCCCGGAGTTCAGTGTCCTGCATCGAGGGGGGGTGCCATTGAAGTCCGTGAGTGGGCTAGCCGGCCTGTTGACATATTTGGGATCTGTGGATAAAACCCTTAGGATGTGTCTAGAGTTCATCTACGCGATGACCCGTCGATTATATCCGGGTCAGCGAATGGCAAGGGCGCCAGGGGAATCAGACTCGGAGCGAGACGAGTACCTCGGGTTATTCCGGACTGCAATCGAGATGTTCAAGTGGTACATCCCACGCTCCGGGCAAAATGAACGCCGAGTCATGGATTTGCTTCCACTTTCGGAAATTATTCACCTCCCATGCGTGCAGCGCAAACTGTACCTCTTCATTGGAGACGCCGCAGCTGAACCCATGATGCTTGAAGGGGTCGAGTACAAGGTCGGAGTCACCGCTGTAGTCAACCTGAAGGAAGAGCAAGCCATGGTATTCGTCTGGTCAGCTGAGATGGTGATTCAAATCCGAGATCTCTTCCGAGCGTGGGGAATGCCGGAAGGCCGTTCGCATGTGGGAATCATAGCCGTGTTCGAGGCATTTGCCGTAGTCATGTGTGTCTACGGCTGGGGGCGATTTCTGGCAGACTCGGCTCTCCTGGATTTGAACGACAACTCCAACGCGCAGGCCTGGATTGACAGTGTGAAGGCGAAAAACTATGGTGCGGGCCTGATGATGCTGGGCTGTGCAACACAATGTAGCAACCAAGGCAACACTGTCTACTCGGAACGTATCAGCACCCACGATAACGTGGTGGCGGATCGGCTTTCGCGCTTATGCCAGGCGGACAAGGCGAAGCGGGATGGATGGAAGGTCTTTGAGTTCGTGAACCGGTTTATGCCGGGCACAGTGATAGTGCAAGATCCCACCATTCTCGTCAGAATCCTGAGCGACGTGAAGCGTCTTCTGGAGCTAGGAGACCAAGACTGCCCCACCTCTCCAGGGGCGTTTGAGGATCTCCAACGAGCGGTGGACGCATGCCAAATCGAGGGGGCCCAGTCGATGGAGAGAATCAACCAGGCCGGGACAGTCAGGTACCAAGATCACCGACTCGAGGGCCTAGCTTACCAGGTAGCCCACGCCGTGACCCACCTGAAGGTGGAAGAGGGAGAGCTTTGTTCAGACTGGCTTGCGGCTGGTGACGATGAATTGAGAATCTTCGTCGCGTGGGGTCGCGGAAATCAGGTTACCGAGGTGGGACATCACTGCTTCGTGCTGAACGTTGAGAAATGGAATGGTCACGGCTCTAGTGTGCTCGAACCAGGAGAAGTGGTCGTTGGGAACTACGCCGGTCCCGACATGGGCGAATTCGTGGTGTCAGTTCAAGGAGCCGTTGATTTCTCTCTTCCACCGGTCGAAAGACTGTTCCCCACTTCGATTGGAGATCGATTGGGGATCCCGATGACAGCAGCTAAAAGCTTGGAAGGAGTGGTAGTAGGGAATGAATGGAGAGGAGCAGATGAGTGTGCTCCCTTGTTCAGAGCTAGCGATTATGATTACCGCCTCCCCAAGGATTATGAGGGAGCTGTGGTGCTTCTGGACGATCGCAGGGAGACCCTCGAAGCGTTGAAGACGCAGGAACCCCAACGTCGCTTCCTAACGGTGTTAGACTGTGGGCAGCTGCTTGGAATGACCCCGTTCGAAGCTGAAGGTCGAGAGCAATGGAAGCAGCTAGGGCCTCGCGACGCTGGGCGATTGTTGGCGGAGCTCCCAAAGGCTGTGTGCACAGTCATTGCCGGGGGCTTGAGGCCACTTCAACACCGGGTGTGGACCATATGCTCGAAAAGAAGGAGGGAAGCCCTTCCGGTGCAAGAGCGACTGGCTCGAGAGGGTCGGGCAGGAGCGCTGCCAGATCAAGTCGTCGAGCCAGCTCTGAGGGGTTTGATGCAGCAAAGACAGCGAGTGGCCTGTTACGCCAACGGTCTGCCAAAGGTGGGGGGCAAGAAGCGTCCCGCGGAGGATCTGACGGAGGGGAACGCCCACGAACCGCTTGGAGAGGCTGAGTTAGATTGGACGGATGGGAACACCGCTGGGCCATCGAGTCGGCCACCGTTAATTCCGACGGGGAGGGGCTTGCCATCGTTAAGGCTGACGGAGAAGGACACAGCAGCTGAGCCAGCGAGTGGGCCACCGGAATTGCCACCGGAAGTGCTCGAGTTGTGGCATTGCCCTCCCAGTGATCTCTTCATTGGCGACCGCAGTGGGGACAAGCTTCTCTTCAACCAGGGAGAGCTCAGCGTGGGGAACAGCGACGATTTGCAGAACCGCATTCTCCTCGGCGGGACGGTGATGGGATCACCGCCAAGGGATGCCTATTTTGCGAGCGCTGAGGATGAACAGGCCCGTCTCCCAACGGTGAGGGGCTTCGGGCCCGCAAAAATAAATGACTTGGCACGGAAGGGAGTTGCGGAGTTGACGGAATGGCTCGAGGAGGAGGCCGGAGCCTCACCAAGGGGATTGGGTGAGATCGAGGAGGCGGAAGCTTTGACCCAACCGAGGATTCCGTCTCGTCGCTGCGAAGTTCCGGACAACGGAGATGGAGTAGACTGGAGCCGAGGTTATGAGAGGCTCCGTGCCCAGCAATCCAACCAGGGATCGGCCGCTTCCAGGCGTGTGGGCAATGGGGATGAAGCAGAAGACCATTCCGGAGGGTCTGATGTTGAGGAGGACACCCCACAGGGAGCGCACACTGGTCCGGCAGGACGCGCTACGCGGAGTGAAGCCGCAGACGGCGCCGCAGATGAGTGGAGATTGCTCCGAGAGCTCACTTTGGAATTGGAGGCGCACCTGGAAGGACTCTCCCAGATTGGGAACGTGGACCCCGGCGAGGCTGAGCGACTCGTTCGGCGCTTGACGAGATATTTAGATAGCCGAAAGGCCTCTTTAAGGAGGCGATGCGCCCATAACTCAAGTCAGGAGTGGCCAGATCTTGGACCGGGCCCAGCCACATCCCGTTTCTGTCCCTGGGACGACGACATGAGCCGAAAGATCGAGGAGGCCGAGAAGGTTTTGAAGGACAACATCTTGGCACCATCAACTCTCAAAAAGTACATTGCCCTCTTCAATCACTGGCGCATGTTCCTGCACAACTCCGTCGGACCAGGCACCGACCCTTTCATCACGGACGGGACCGACCCATCCGCTGAGGACCGCGTCATCAGTTTTGTTGGATACAATTGGGTAATCGGAATCCGAGCGTCAAGCATGAGGATCAAGTTGTCATCTATGACTTATTTCCATGCCCTGAACCGTTTGGGGCGTCCGTTCATATACATGACACGTCTCCACAAGATCATGAGAGCGTACGCTCGGATGGACGGGGGAGCAGTGCACACGCTGCGGCTCTCACGCGAGTTCCTCGTGGCGGCTCTCAAGCGGAGGCGCAACTTGGGCACGCTGATGGACTTCTGTCTCGCGTCCTGCTACGCGATGGGTTGGTTCGCCATTCTACGTTCGCAGAACTACATCACGAGTTTCATGTCGCCAACCGAGATCAACGTCAAGGTTACCCTACTGGACAAGGATGTTGCTTTCTTCTACCAGAGCAAGAAGATTGAATTCGCCGAGTTGACCCGCCAAAGGCTGCAAACTTGGAAGACTTCAGACCTGTCGGTCCGCCTCACCTTTAGCGGGGGAAAGAACGGCCTCGCTTGGCAACGGTGGATTTTCGGTACGGGCTTCAAGGAGTTGGAACCGGTGAGAGAGATGGCTTTCTTCGTAGTGGCGAAGGGTGAGCTAGGCGTGCCCTACGACGGTGAACGCCCCTTTCATCGGGTCGGAAACCAGATCACGGATTACGTAACCTATTCCCAGCTGAATGGTGGGCTCAAGGAAGATGGGGTCGATCAGGGCCTGAAGGAAGAGGATGTCACCAGTCATGGCCTACGAGGAGGATCGTCTAAAGACATGGCCACCGCCTGCGGTGGGAATACCCTCCAGGAGTTCGGCAATTGGCTCAGCGATGCCTACAAGATTTACCAAGACTCCTCTCGAATGAAGGACTGGACCAGCTTCGCCCGTAAGATGGCCGCAGTTGGCAGCACTAACGCACAAGCATTGGAGGAACTCCAGGTGAAGAAGAATGCTCGCCGTATCATGGAACAAGCTCGCGAGGCCCACGCACATGAACCGGGCGAGCTCCGAATCCATGGTGCAGAATGTGAACAAGAGCTCGCCACCAAAATCGGCACGACCTGGGAGGACGAAGGAAGGTTGTGGAGATTGGTGGCTGTCAGCACCAACCAGTTGGACACCTTCGTAGACGGAGACCTCCACGTCGAAACCCACGTGGTTGGCATCTATGTGGACCACAGCTTGTACCCCAACGCGGATGCATGCCCTCCTAGCGAGTTGGAATGGAGTAAGGCCGACGAAGTGCTCGGTTGGATCCGTGCAGCAGAGGGTCTCGAAGGTGGCCATCGAGGCGTCGACCCGGAAGGGGGAACTTGAGGGTTCGGATATTTTGGTCTTGGAACCACAGCGACTAGTCCAGCTCTGATGGGCCTGACTACCCGCGTGGGGGTCCGAACCCACGATCGCCCGCCCCAATTAGGGCGGGCGATGAATTTTACTTCGAAGATCAGGGCGGCATCGCGCCCAAGGGCGAGATATCACCAAATCTTTATGGTATATTAGTTTTCCTCTTGAATCAATTACTTCAGCGCAGCTTAAGGAACGACGTTAGGAGGAGAGTGGAGGGGTATTGCGGAGGGGAGTGCTAAAGAGCGGCAGCGAATAGAATTTTCTATTCTTTTACTAGAATATGCTTTCTATGGAGCGACAGCGTTTTAGTGCTCATCACCACAAAACACCTACACGACCCATATCACCCGGACTCAGCGCGGAGAGGAAGGGGGAGGGAGATATGTCCCAGGAGCCAGAATACAATGAAGCCTCAAAGGTCTTAGACACAATTAAAGAGCACACGCGCATCACACCACTAGCTCACGCCAACGCAGCAGTTGTTCTCAGGGGGTTTTTCCCTGACATACCTTTGAAGAAGCAACAACACCGAGACAACTGAAAGGCGGAATATTTCCACACACCAGCGCACCAGAACACCACAAAGTTTAATGATTTGGGCAACGAGCTTAGGGCTCCATACAAGGTTCTCGGAGACAAGGAGCCGCGGAACCGAGTTAGTGGAACCCCCGGTCGTTCGAGTGAATGGCATCCGATGGACTGAAAACAGAGGCCCCTCCTCTCAGCAACGAGAACTCAGAGGTCTATATGATCAGTCTAGCTGTCGCACCCAGACGAACCGAGGCTAGAGAGACTGCCAGCGATCAGCTCATCTTGCAGCAGATACCCTTCAGAAACCCAATTTACTTATCTGTCTGTTTGGGAGACTGAGAGAATCTCATAGTGAAATTGTAAACTGAGGTTTCAGAGATGAACCAATGAGCTTGGGTTTTGGAACAAAACCATTGGTTAAGCAATACCTCCAGTCACCCTTTTTGACTTTGTAAGATGTTACTATGCTTGATCTCAGGTAAGCAATGTCTCTCCCAGCCCATTTTAGACTTGTGAAGAGCGATCTTCCAGTCACCCTTTTTGACTTTGTAAGATGTTACTATGCTTGATCTCAGGAAGGATTTGAATATCCATACTCCGCCATGAGAATCGAAGTTCTTTTCGTGATGCTATTTTGGTATTACGGGAGCGGGTCGGCAGTTGCAGACAGCAGCCGATCCGAGGGACATCACGCAATTCCAGACCCACTTTGCGATATGCTGGTGAAAGGGTATCACAATGAAGGTCCTGCATTGGGGCCTGTGTATTTGGAGTTGCTCGCAGAATGTCTCGACCCAACCGACAATATGGACGTTAACGCGGCTGTGCTAGCGCGGCGAAGCATCCCGTCGCTCGGCCTGTCTCCGAACAAGGAGCCTAACGAAGTGGACGCGGAGCAAGACTTACGCCGTGCAGACCATGTGTCAGGAGGCGAGACAAATGACGTAAGCCGTTCCTCTAGCGGTGCCGGAGTACCGGATGACGAGCTCGAACGCCCGTCATCGCACACCCGAGCAGCTGCAGAGGAACACGAGACCCTGGTGGATTCAGTTGACTCTCCAGCAAGGTTCAAAGGCTTGAAAGCTGTGCCAGCTACGACACGTCTACTGGCAGAGACGGCGGACAATGTTCCTAGTCAACAGATGCATGATTCTGACTTGGCGACCACGTTGATCGAGAAAGACGACCAAGGAACTTTACCCGTCGACGGCAGGTTAAAAGAGGGGAAGAGTCAACCCAGCGCTCACGATGGTGCCGGCTGGGGTAAAGACTGGGTGTGGAGATGGTTGAACCAACCAATGGAATGGCTCTACCGTCAGCCCTGGTGGCAGGGCACTATGCGGGCTCCGTGGCATCGCATCGTGCTGTGGACCCTTCTGGCACTCTACGCAGGGGCCGTGGGGCTGGGAGCAGTCCTCAGTGCCCTGTTGGGAATGTTTGGAGCGGTTCTAAGCGCCCTGCTTGGAATGCTTCGCAGAGTGGGGACACACTTCGTGATAGTGCTGAAATGGTTATCATGGGCAATGCGAGGTCTGGGTAGGGCATACGCCGAGCTAGTGAAGGACAGTCCAATACTCCAGCCAGGGAACGAAGTCGGCGTGGAATCGAATTCGAATGGATTCCAGCCACCGGAGTCGGTGGCCCTTGATCCGAATGATTGGCGCGAGTTGGAAGCGCTGAATTGCTCGCCAAGGGCACTACGTTTGTTAGAAGCGAGGGACCTTGTTCAGCTCGCGAGGGTGGATGCGGGAGTAGCACACGAGGGCATGATAGCAACGGGAATCACGTCGACCGCGGATCGACTCATCATTCTGGAGTATTCCACGCGGAAGGCGACGAGGACCCCCGTATACCGTGTGGACGAAAGCAACACGGCTATCGTGGACGAGTCCCTCGACTGTAGGAACCGCCTGGACTTCACGTCACCAAGCGCGGCGACCGTGGAGGATCAGAGGACAGTGACACCCAAAGAGTGGGCGATGCTAAAGGCTAACCGGCAGCAAGCGTCCCCTCAACTCTCTCCTCTCGCCCATGGAGGAACTAGCCTGGGTAGCGTCAGGGTGAAACCCCTCAGTGTCTCGGACCAAGGCACATCATCCACGCTGCAATCGATACCTCCCAAAGACTCTCAATCCATGCCGTCTAAGGTGGGGGCAGGCGAAGCCAGGCAGACCAGAAATTCCACAGTGCATTCGGGAAACGACGACGTCGCTGTTACGGCCGCAACAATCATGTCCAAGGACGAAATCAGAGCGGAAGAAAGAGCACAAGCCTTCCTTAAGACGCTCGGCATAGAGGTGCCCATTAAGAACCGCCAAGCCTTGGCCCTCATGCGCGGAGATCCGGAGGACTCCGCGGAGGTGCCTCTTTGCGCGAACGTGTTGGCATTGATTCCCGCGTTTCTGGAGGCATCGACACTTCAATGGAATGCGAACACGTTTCTAAAGGGTCAGGATTGGCCGGTGAATCTGAGAATGATCGTGGCAGTTGCTGAGCTCAATTTCAATTTGGGGAACTTCCCGGGGCAAACCAACCTTGGGTTCGATTTAGACGATTTCCGCCTTTGGAGCTTGGACGACAAACAAGCTCACCGCGGACAGGTTTATACAAAGTTGACCGCAGCGCAGAAGAAGGCTTCCCTTTACCCATCGAACATCGATAGCCTCTCGCCAGCTGAGGCGGATGGTTTCCTTGTCAAGGTGAGACTTTGTCTTGGTTTCATTTCGGTGATGACCAACGGGGCAGCGGATGGTTCAGCGTTAGTGGCCGGCCTATCGGCGCTGCTTCGTGACGGAGAATCCTTGCATATGCTATTGGACACGCTGGGTACGATGCTCAAGGAGAGAGTCGTCGCACTCAAGCTGATGGTAGCTGCTGTGACTCAAGCAGCCAAGACCGAAATGCTCAACGCCGCCCAGACATGGGCGGTGGCCACGGCGAACGGTTTCGCCGTACCCTTCACTATTCTCCCCACAAGCATGGAATTCAAGGCGGAGTTCACCAAACAGCGCACAGTAGTGAGGCTCATGGTGGAACGACAAGCTATATCGAGCTTGAGCAAGGAGCTGCAAGGGGTCAAGGTTGCCAAACGCAAGGGCCTGGTCAAGGTCTCAGGTTGGTTCTCAGGCGAGCCCCCTCCTTTGAGCATTTTGCCACTCCAACAGCTTCTCAAGGGTGGCGACGGGCGGATGGGACTGTTGGCGCGTCTCTTCACCGGAGATAGCACCGCGGTGCAAGGCGTCGACGTGCAGCGGGTTTGTGCTATGGTGGCTCAAGCGGCCCCACTTACCCCGGCCGGAAGGGCATGTTGGAAATGTCTTTGCAACCGAAGGTGCAACTTGAGCAAATGTGAGGCCTCTGCGAAGGTATTCTACCACTTCAAGCAAGACGACCCCGACGTTATGCTGAATCGACTAGCTATGATCGATAGGCGCATGGTAGCTTGCAGCTTGCTCTTTGGAGGGTTCGACGAGCGCATCATTGCGGGTCTTCCGGATCCTAGTTTGTTGGTGGGTTACAAGCCTGCGGACGACACGACGGAGGAGGGCATTGCGGCAGCGCTTGAGACCTATGCAAAGGCGCAAAATCTATGCTTGAAGATGTGGTTTCGGTCGTCGAAATCCCACGGTTCGACCTTGAAGAATCATGGTTCCGTGGCTACCAGCGCTGCGAGTGGGACGAGACTGGACGACTATGATGGTGTTCCGGTGAACGTGTTGGGATTTCTGGATCAGGTGCGAATAGGCTTGGAAGTATCAGAGCGGTCTGAACAGTTGCAAGCTCTTTTGAAGCGAGCGTCCGATGGGCGTGCCCCCAGAGAATGCTTTTGGTGGGAAGAAGAGAAATCGGGGGTGCCCAAGGGACATGTTAGCGGCGAACGGAGCATGACGCTCCTAAAACTGGCCTGCATAGACTGTAGGTTGGACGGGCATTTGAAGGGGTACAGCGAGGTGGGTCGTGCGGTACCAGATTTCAAAGCGTGGGTCCTTGAGCATGTTCGACAAGGGGTAGACCCGGTGCTGGAGGGAGCGGACACACCCAAGGTCATGGACGAACGGTTGGCCAGTTCCGCTGGAAGGTCTGCGATAGAGGGAGGTCTGCGAGCAGCCGAAGAGGCCTTGGCAGCCGCCGGGGATCCGTTGTCCAACGTCGGCCGGGGGGGCCTGCGTGTGGGTTGGGGAAACATCCAGTGGCAGGGGGAGCCCTGGTTGATCCATTCCAAACGTGAAGCTGGTTGGGTTAGCTTCACAGGACGCGTGCCCGGAGGCTCGAGTTTGGTTCTGAAGGCCCTGGACCTGGGTGGCGTCTTGTTCTTGAGGAACATGAAGGCAAAGTGGGCGACCGGTGGTGCAGAGCACGATAACGATTGCTGCTTGTTCAAAGCTTTGGGCCATCAGCTGTGCAAGAGATCGGATCTCCGCTCGCCGCTTAAAGCGGCCGTTATGCTCCGGAACGAGTTCATTGAGCATTTCGAAGACGTCAACTTGGTTTTCCCTGGGCTTCACTCCGTCGACTGCGTTCACATGAGCATGATTCCGCATGACCTCAAGTGCCTGAATCACTCCCAGTGCTTGATTTTATTCGCGGCCTGTCCTATACCGAGTCTGCGTGAGTTCCGCATTGTGATCATTTGTTACTTGGAGTCAGAAGCTGAAGGCGCCGGTGATTCTGCCTTGAGCTGGGGGCAATCGTTGATTATGGCCTCGCCTGATCTCCTGGGAGGAGACGCCGTGGCAGAGAACATCTTCATGGCAGTGTTGGGAGAGCATATGATGCCAGTCGACGAGAACGCGGGGACCATACCTTTAGTGCCGGAAGGGACCTTCCGCGAGCTGGCAGAGTCTTTCGAGGCGATGGGTGCCCCTTTCCAAACGATTCCGGCGGTGGGAGCGAATCGTTTGGTTCGAGCGATCGGATTAGGCTTAATTACGCTGGACTCGACTGTAGGGCAGAAGTGGTACGAGAAGCAGCCGAAGTGCCCAACTTGTGGTTCAGGATCCACTCCACGAGGTTCTAGTAATTTGGTGGCTAAGAAGGGCAAACCTCGAGGGAGAAAATGCGGGAGGAATCACGCTGGTGGGACGAAGCGCTCCGGAGAGCTCTTGGAGGAAGCAGCGCAAGTCTCGAAGAAGGTCATGGAAGAAACGATAAGCGAAGCCGAACAGGCAGTGACAGAAGCCTTGGCACATCTGGCAAAATTGGCTGAAGACAACAACGATACCTCTAGCGTGTGGTTCAAGCGGCCTCCCCTTTCCCGGTTGGAAGGACGTGTTGAAAACGCCCACCCTAACGACGACAACGACACCTCTGGCGGAGTCGAGGAAGGCACTGTTAGCAGCGTAACCAGAGATCGGAAAGACCTTCCCGAGGAGCTTATGGGTGGCGACGACGTCGCTTCGATCGAGTTTAACAACGATGCTATGAGCGCCATCAAAAAGGTGGGAGGGCGACGTAGGCGTAGGAAGCCTGCTATCTCCCGAGTGCAGAAAATCGCTCTGTCAGACTATGTGAGCTTGATCGAAGAGCAGCGCAGAGCTGAGGAAGCGACCGAGAGCCTCACAGCAGCGAGGGAAGCAACTAAGCGCACCATAGAGGCCCATGAGAGACTGGAGTTTGCGCAAGGACTCCTGCGTGACTCAAAGCGAGAATTCAAGCGAAGGGGTATGCTTATGGATCCCACCGAATTGAAGGCAATGGAGGAGAATATTGAGAAATGCAAGAAGGAGGTGCGACAGGCAGTTGAGGCAACTGACATCCTGGAGATGCAAGAGAAGAGGAGGTGCGAAAGAAGAGCGCCACGGAAACAAGGATTCTTCGAAACGACTCCAATTCCTGGAGAATTATTTGATGAATGTAATGTGGCGAACTTGACCAGTCTACCGCAGGGCCTGAGCTTTGAAAGGCCTTTGGAGGACCTGCCGCTTTCCCTAAGAAACGTTAAGGGCACGCCTGAGCAGATTACCGCTGTGGGTGAGTGCTTGGCCGCGGCCAAAGACGCACCAACAACCTTCAGTTTGCCGCACCTTTTGGGCTTCGCCGAGCTCTGCACAGCAGCCCTTCAGAGTGCAGACTTGTCACTCGACTTAGCAATGGGCATTTTCC
>OJIH01000114.1_pt1 | contig 12691 bp, 12 predicted proteins | sample 1595351 | NCBI WGS metagenome assembly OJIH01 (sample SAMN05416697, study PRJEB24817) | seawater metagenome | isolation source: Sea water | place: Canada:Atlantic | collected 2013-07
ACGAGATCCTCTCTGGTCTCGTGGGCTCGGAGATGTGTATAAGAGACAGGACTTGTATAATGCAGTTTATATATTTACCCCAAAGAAATTTATGAAAACTCAATTATCAGGAAAGGTTTTGTTTAATGAAGAATGCAGTATCTGTAACTTTGAAATTAAGCACTACAAAAAACGCTCACAGCTAGAATATGAAAACTGCAGTCAGAAGGGTGATAAGTACTTAAAAGCACTTTATGTTGAATTTCCAGATGGCTCAGAAATAAAAGGCGTTGAAGCTTTTATCTATGTGTGGAGTAATACCAAAGGCTATAACTGGCTCGCAAAATTTGTAAGCACTCCAGGAGTCTTTGCTGTCGCGAAGTTAGTTTATGCTTTCCTTGCATTTATACTGTACTGGCGATTTAAGCTCTTTAATCAAAAGTTTAAAAGAGAAGTCCTTTAACGGCATCAATTAAACCCTAAAAAATGCAAACTAATTTTACAGGCCTTTCACACAAGAGAGTCTTAGGTGTGGCTATTCCAATAGTATTGGCAAACGCTACAATCCCAATTTTGGGCGCTGTCGATACTGCAGTTGTTGGGCAATTGGGTCTGGCAGCCCCAATAGGCGCTGTTGGCATTGGCGCAATAATCATTACTGCAATTTATTGGCTGTTCGGTTTCTTGCGAATGGGCACAACAGGTCTTACTGCTCAAGCAATCGGCTCTGGCGATAAACCTGAAACATCTGCCCTTTTAGTTCGAGGAATTATTATTGGTCTCGTAGCTGGTCTGGTATTAATTATTGCACAGGTACCTATATTTTTAGGGGCTCTCCAGTTATCTCCAGCCTCTATGGAGGTAGAAAGCTTAGCGCAAAAATATTTACAGATTAGGGTCTATAGTGCGCCTGCTGCTATTGCTCTTTTTGGTATTACTGGCTGGCTTATTGCTAAAGAAAAAACTCGAGCAGTTTTACTACTTCAACTGGTTCTCAATGGGATTAATATTGCATTAGATTTAGTGTTTGTTTTAAAGCTTGGATGGGGCGTTGAAGGGGTCGCTATTGCAACTCTGATAGCAGAATGGTCAGGCCTTATATTTGGACTCTGGCTCGCAAGAGAGGGCTTTAATAATGGCTACTGGAAAAACTGGATTCAGATATTCGATAGAGTGCGCCTAATTCAAATGGCCAAAGTGAATAGTGACATAATGATTCGCTCAATTTTGTTAGAAATTGGTTTCGTCAGCTTTTTATTTCTAGGTTCAAGTTTTGATGATGCGACGCTCGCCGCCAACCAAGTGTTGATTCAATTTTTACACATTACTGCTTATGCTCTTGATGGGTTCGCCTTTGCAGCAGAGGCTTTGGTAGGGCAGGCTCTTGGCGCTAAAAACAGACCTCTATTTCGAAGGGCAGTGGTAATGACAAGTCAATGGGGTCTTGGCTCAGTGATTCTAATGGCGCTAGCATTTTTTGTTTTTGGTAATAGTATTATTAATATCATGACAACTGCACAGGATGTGAGGACTGTTGGCTATGAGTATCTGCCTTGGATGGTGATCGCTCCTTTGGCTGGGGCCGCGGCGTGGATGTTAGATGGAATTTTTATTGGCGCTACAAGGACTGCTGATATGCGCAATATGATGTTTATTTCTTTTTGTATATATTTGATCGCATTGGCACTTCTTCTGCCTAGCTATGGTAATCATGGGCTTTGGGCTTCATTGATTATTTTTTCAATAGCCAGGGGCGTTACTTTGGGATTTAAATACCCAGCTCTAGAAAAATCTTCGGAGCATTAGTCTAAGTATCCAAACTTACCGCTATTGAAGTCATCAATTGTTTGTTTTATCTCTTCATTGGTGTTCATAACGAATGGACCATATGAAGCAATAGGTTCGTCTAAAGGCTCACCACTTAGAATAAGAATGGTTGCATCCTCATCTGCCCTGACAGTAAACTCTTTACCGTCATTCTCAAAAAGTACAAAATGGTTTGCTGGAGCCTTTTCAATGTTATTGACAGTGATGCTGCCTTTGATAACTAAGAGGCCAGTATTATGGTTTTTATCAAAACTAAAACTCGTTCCTTTGCCTTTATTAAGATGAACATTAAAAAGACTTAAGGGGCTGAAAGTAGAAGCAGGGCCCTTATTTTTTTCAAATTCTCCAGCAATAATATCAATTGATCCTACGTTATTTTCTAGCTCAACTTTGGTGAGATCATTCTTGTTAAGATTCTGATATTTAGGAGTTGTCATTTTATCTTTAGCAGGCAAGTTAACCCAGAGCTGAACCATCTGCATTTCGCCGCCTTTTTTACCAAAGTTTTTCTCGTGATATTCTTTGTGAAGAATGCCAGAACCTGAGGTCATCCACTGCACATCACCTTCACCTATAATTCCGCCGCCGCCACTACTATCGTGATGCTCAACCTTTCCTTTGTAAGCAATCGTAACGGTTTCAATGCCTCTGTGAGGGTGCGAGCCAACACCTCTTGGGGCTCCATTATTTGGTGGGAAGTAATGCGTTGGACCATAGTCCATTAATAGAAATGGACTCAAACGCTTCATTGTTAGAGGCTCCTCTCTTCCAAGAATTCCATGAACCCTAAAACCGTCCCCTACAAAATGAAGATTACCTGGGGCTATTACTGCCTCTATTGTTCTAAATGCCATTTTATTAGTTGAATTCTTAAAAGATAAAATTATAGATGTATTCTATTAATCACTCTGTTTATTTATTGCAACAGTGTGTTTTATTTCATACAAGAGTTTTGAGGTTAGGAAGGCTTAATTGAATTTTAATAAATCTAATCATTAAAATAATAACTGACAACGTTAGAGTTCATAAATTAGAATACAAGTATTAAATTAAAAATTCTTTATTTTGAAAAAAAATATTCTTGTCTTTAAACATATGACTTCTCAGAATCCTGGGATCTTTCGAGATTTTGCCGATATTCAGAATGTTCGTTTTCATGAGATTGATCTTCATGCCGGTGACAAAATTCCTAATTTAGAAAAGTTTGATGGTCTCTGGGTGATGGGAGGCTCGATGAACGTATGGGAAGAGGAGGAGTTTCCTTGGTTGATTGAGGAGAAAGAAGCTATTCGCCATGCGGTTGAAGATTTAAATATGCCGTTTTTAGGCATCTGCCTTGGGCATCAGCTCCTTGCGGTAGCAATGGGTGGTAAGGCCATCAATACTGGAAGGTATGAGGTAGGACTATTTGAAATTGAGCCCACCCAAGCAGGACTAAATCACCCACTCCTTAATAACCTTAATGCATCAGAAAAATGGGTTAATGCGCACTTAGTAGAGGTAATCGAGCCACCTAAGAACTCTGTTATATTAGCAACCTCTAAGGCTTGTCAAAACCACATTATGCAGGTTGGCGAGAATGCCTATTCATGCCAGTTTCATCCTGAGGTCTGCAGTCACACTTTGGATGGCTGGATGAAAATTCCTGGCGTACCTAACTTTTTTGAAGAGTTAAGTGTTAATGGTCTTGAAGATTTAACGAGCAGTATTACTGATAATTTAGAGGTTAATAATAAAGCTTCATTTACCCTGTTTAAAAATTGGTGTAATTTAGTATTTGACTAAAACAACTTGCTATTTTATGCATTAGATATATTGTTGTTGCATTGCAATAGAATCAATGTCAAAATCTAGAATCAATTAATTTTTTTTATAACTATGACTGCTAAACATTGCTCTAAGTGCAATCAATCATTTGGTTGTGGTGCTGGGACAGGCAACTGCTGGTGTATGAGTTTTCCTGCAATTATGTCTCCAACTTTAGAGCAAGACTGTTTTTGTCCATCTTGCCTTGGAGATGCAATTAACAATAAAATTGAGTCACTTATAGATGAGAATGGTATGGAGAGTTTTCAAAAACTTGCTGAGCCATATCGCGCTCAACCTAAGCTCATTAAGAATGTGGACTTCACTATTGAAGACGAATTGTATGTATTTAGTAAATGGTATCTAATAAAGCAGGGGAGTTGCTGTAAAAATGGCTGTAAGAACTGCCCTTATTAAAAACTTGAACTATGCATAAATTTGATGATAAAGCCTCCAAGATATTATTAAATGTCCTTTCTCATACTATTGAGCGCTTAAGTATGGACCCGCCAACTTTAGATTATCCAAAGTCGGTTAATTTTTTTGAAAAAAATGCCAAAAGCCTTATCTCAGAAATGGGAAACTCTATTGACACTGTTTTTGATCAATATAAAAATACTATAGAGCAAAGCATTATTTCAGTGGACTCACCAAGGAACTTGGCCTTTATACCTGCCGCGCCTACCAAAGCCTCTATGATTTTTGATTTAGTGGTTTCTGCTGGATCCCTTTGCGGAGTTTCTTGGCAAGAAGCGAGCGGGGCGGTCTGGGCAGAAAACCAAGTCATACGATGGATCGCTGATCTTGTTGGATTGCCTGAGAGTGCTGGAGGCTGCTTTGTTGCTGGAGGAACTAACGGAAACTTATCTTCATTGGTCGTTGCAAGAGAGGAGTTTCGTAAAAAGAATCCCGGCACGTTGAAACGCTTGGCTATTTTGTGCTCTGATCAAACCCACTCTTCAGTAAAAAGTACCGCCCTAGTAATGGACTGTGAAGTTATAGTTGTTGCCACAACTGATTCATATCAATTAACCCCTGAGCTTATTGAAAATGAACTTAGAGAGCATTCAAAAACGTATGAGAGTCTTGATATATTTGCTGTTGTTGCAACAGCTGGCACGACAAATTTGGGGGTGATAGACGACATCAATGGTCTATCTGATTACGCAAAAAAGAACAAAATATGGCTTCATGTCGATGGCGCTTATGGAGGCGCAGGCTTGCTTTCAGATAACGTTAAAGATTTATTTAATGGAGTTGAAAATGCGGACTCATTTATCGTTGATCCCCATAAGTGGCTTTTTGCTCCGCTTGACTGCGCGGCGGTCATTTATAGAGATAAAAGTTTAGCAGCAGAAGTGCACGCTCAAAAGGCGAGTTATTTGGATATTCTTCATGACGATGAGGAGGGTGACAACCCTTCAGATTATGCCTTTCATTTGTCAAGGAGAGCGAGAGGTTTGCCGCTATGGTTTTCTTTATCCGTATACGGAGTAGAGGCATATCGAAATGCTGTAGAGAGTTCACTTAATATTGCGAGCTACACGTCAGGCGTAATTAAGGAGTCGTCACATTTATCCTTGTTGATTGAGCCTACGCTTTCAATCGTTGCTTTTGAGAGAATAGGTTGGGACTGGTCAGATTATAAGAGTTGGTCAAAAAAGCAACTTAAAAAACAAATCTGCTTTGTTGTTCCATCTTCCGTAAGAGGTAAGCCAGTTTTGAGGTTTGCTTTTGTAAACCCGGGAACCACAGAGGCAATCGTAGATGAGATCTTATTGAGCCTAAAGTAAACCTTCGCAATAATATTTACTTTATGGGTTTATCTTTTTTTGGTTTTTTCTTTTCTTTTCTAGAGTCTTTTCCCTTAGCCATGTTTCCTCCCTTTAATGGCAAATATCTTACAGTATTTTCGATTGCATCTTTAGAGCCTTATTAATATAATACTGGTATGACAAAAAACAATCCTGTTACATATGACTGATAGATCTGAGATCGTAATTGTTAATGAGCGTCTCTACCACTTGGGAATAAAAAAAGGAGACCTTGCGCAGAATGTCTTTATCGTTGGAGACCCGGCGCGTGCAATTCGCGTTTCTAAAGAGTTTGATACGATTGAGCGAGAGATTTCAAATAGAGAATATCTAACGTTTACAGGGACATATAAGGGTATTCCAGTTTCTGTAATTGGCACAGGAATTGGCACAGACAACGTCGAAATTGCCTTGGTTGAAGCCTTCATTGCCCATGAGTTTAACCTTAAAGATAACACCCGTAAAAGTGACTGTCCGCCGATGACATTTATAAGGCTTGGTACGTCTGGTGGCGTTCACCCAGATATAGCTCCTGATACACTTGCAATCTCATCCTATGCGCTTGGTTTAGATAATACTGGGCTCTACTATGATGAGGCTCCAGTAGATGAAATAGTTGAAAGAATTGAGATTAAAGCAAAACAAATTTTGACTGATGCAGCGCTTAAAGACTCAAGATTTAGAGGAAAAATTATTCCCTATGCATCAAAAGCATCTACCGAAATTACAGAGGCATTGGCAAAACAAGCAGCGAAGCAAAATGTTAAATTTGAAGTCGGGATAACGGTTTCCTCTCCAGGCTTTTATGGCCCGTCCTCGCGCTTTATTGAGGGCCTAAAATATACCTTTCCTGACATTAAGGGCAGCCTTTCAAAGCTTGAAGTCGATGGTCTACGGGTACTTAATATGGAGATGGAGTCCAGTCTATTTTTTCACTTATGTGGCCAGATGGGGTATCGAGCTGGGACAATTTGTACGGTGATTAGCGCCTCTACATCGAGCGATGATGTGGTCGACTATGACGCTGCTATAGGAAGCGCAATTAAAATTGGCCTGAAGACGCTAGTTGACCTTAATAAAGCAAGCTAATTTAGAAGCTTAATAACTACATTTAAAATTCACTTAACTTATATTTCTTTAGAGTAGACTCACCCCCATGAAAATATTTATCATTGCCATAATTACGATTTTAGCTGGGTGTAGTTCTGGAGAAAAGGAAAAGAGCTCAGAGCTAAATATAGCGCTTGGAGAAGACGTTTTTAATAAAAACTGCGTCAGCTGTCATGGCTCAAAAGGAGTCGGCCTTGCCAAGAGCTGGAAAGTAAAAGATGAGAACGGTAATTATCCAGCGCCGCCGCTGAACGGCACAGCGCATACTTGGCATCATTCACCTTCTGATTTGCTTTATACAATTAATAAGGGTGGGGGAGAGATGGGAGGAATGATGCCTGGATTCGAACAAAGACTTTCTGAAGAAGAAAAATTAGCACTAATAGATTATATTTATAGTTTATGGCCAAGTGAAATTCAAACAAAATACGACAAGCGGTTTAAGTAGTTAAAAATTCCATATAAATAGAGTTTAAGTAGTCAAAAATTCTATATAAATACCATTTTTCGAACGATTCCCATCAATATCCTCAAATTCAGCGCATTATTTTCTATACAATAATATATTTTTCCAGATTCGGAGTTTTTAATTATGAGTAATAGATTTCATCTGGCTGTTGAGGCCGGAGATTTATCAGTAACTGTTGTATGGTATCAAGAGGTTCTTGGATGTAAGTTAGATATGTCAGAGTTAGGCTCAGAAGAAGGGCTATGGCAAGATGTTGACTTTTGGGGAAATGAATTAACGCTTCATAGCTCAACTCCTAGGAAAGCAAAAAATTTAGATATGAATAGACATGATGTTGCGATGGGTAATGTTGTTGTTCCTCATTTCGGCGTCCACCTAGAAATGGATCAGTACAAGCAGGTTCGTGAAAATGTTCTTAATAATAATGGCTTCCTTGATAAGCCATATATCCGTTTTGAAGGAACAGATTACCAGCAGGAAACATTCTTTGTTAAAGATCCAAATCATAATGTCTTAGAGATTAAACACATGGTTAATTCTAGAGACTCTCAATAAGGAGTATAAAATTGAATGATGACCAAGTAGAAAAAATACTAAAAGAGCTCAGAGATATTCGCGGCGTTATGAATAAGGCCTATCAATTATTTTGGGGCGCAAGCATATTGCTTTTATTAATTCTTGTTGTGGATTTTATTTAAATAAATGATTAGACACATAGTGCAAATTGGAAATCCAGCTCTGCGCGTGATTGCAAATGTTGTTGAAGAAAGTAAGATTGCTTCAAAGGAAATTCAAAGTCTTATTGATGATCTTATTGAAACAATGAGAGATGCAAATGGCGCCGGCTTAGCGTCAACTCAAATTGCAGTTCCTTATCGAATATGCGTTATAGAGGTCAATAAAAACCCTCGCTATCCCTACAAGCCAGATATTCCTTTGACGGTTTTAATTAACCCTAAAGTAACCTTTTTAACAGAAGAAAGAATCAATGTTTATGAGGGCTGCCTGTCGGTTCCAAACTTAAGAGGAAGGGTTGATCGGTGCCCTGAAGTTCTAATTGAAGGCCTTGATCGAGAGGGCCAAAGTCTCAGTTTTGTTGCAAAGGGTATAAGCGCTGGAACCTTTCAGCACGAGCTTGATCATCTTGATGGTCTTGTCTTTACCGATCGAATGAAGGATGCTAGTTCCCTGACAACTATTGATGAGTTTGTAGAAAATCAAGAAGAAGAATTTAAGCAACAAGTCATCAGTATCGTTAAAAATTATGGCAGTTAAGTTAAGTCATAGATCACTATGAGCTTTAACTAAGCCAATTCTACTAGACTTACCAAATTAATTATCTTCCGTAAGTATTTGTTATTTATTAACTTACTTTAAAAACCTTCTGTAATTGACTTAATTTAGAGATAAATTTGATAGATTTGTCGTTTTGAATTGTTTATACTCGATAGTGTAAGAGCAAAAAGTTCTTATAAGTAAAAAGGAGAGAGTTTACTTACAACAAAAAAAGGAGAAATTGTTTTGGAAGATCAAATCTTAGCTTTAACGGCAGAGTTAGCTGCTGTCAAAAGTGCGGCTCAGGTCACAAACACCATGTTTGCTGAAGCGTACTATTACTTAACAATTCCTTTGATGGTTCTTATTCATGCTGGTTTCCTTCTCTATGAGATGGGTCAAACTCGTGTGGCAAATGTACTATCATCAGGAATCAAAAACTTACTCGCGTTCGCGTTTACAATCGTAACGTTTTATCTGTTCGGTTGGTGGTTCTATTGGGCCTTACCAACGTTTCCAGTTACGTCCCTAGTATCAGGTGCCGGTTTCATGGGAACTTCAGGTTTAGAGTATGCAAGTGCTATAGCATTACCATGGGGCGAATCAGCTCAGTATATGGGTCCAAATATGGGTGATCATGCTTCAGGTGTATTCTGGGGTGCTTTTGCTTTATTTGCTGCAACGACTGCGTCTATTGCTTCTGGCGCGCTAATCGAGAGAATACAAACTGTAGGTTGGGTAATCTGTGCGATTGTCCTTGGTTCTTTTGCCTGGGTTGTAGCTGCTGCTTGGGGCTGGCATGCCGATGGTTGGTTAGTAACAGAGTTCGGTTTTCATGACTTTGGTGCTGCTGGACTGGTTCACGCGGTTGCTGGATTCTTCGCGCTTGGTATCCTATTAAATTTAGGTCCTCGTGTTGGAAAATTCAACGCAGACGGTTCTGCAAATAAAATTGCGGGTCATAACATCCCACTAACAATCACTGGCTTAATGCTAATTATTGTTGGTTTCTTCGGCTTCCTAATGGCATGTATTATTCTGCCTGGTGAAGGTTGGAGTTGGTATGGTGATGGTGCAGCAACTATTTATGGAACGCCAATTACGCTTTCAGCACTAGCATTTAATGTATGTCTAGCTGCATCAGGCGGAATTATCGGTGCATGGGTATTTACTAGAGACCCTTTCTGGATGATGTCTGGCTGTCTAGCAGGTATTATTTCAGTCGCTTCTGGCCTTGATGTTTACTTCGGTTCTCACGTAATTATTATTTCAATCGTTGCGGGCATGATTTTAAAACCATGTGCAGACTGGCTAGAAGGCTTAGGCATTGATGATGCTGTTGGCGCTGTTACGGTCCACGGAACAATTGGCCTGTTTGGCGTTGTTGTTCTTGGTGTGTTCGGTTCTGGTGTACCAGGACTTGGTGCATTTGCCCCAGAAGATACAGTTGCAATTAGCCTATTTGGCCAAATTGTTGGCGCTGTAGTTATGTTCTTGCTTGGATTCGTTCCTGGATACGTTGTATCCTGGTTGGTTAACAAAGCTGGAATGTTACGTATTCCAGATGCTGTCCAAATCAAAGGTCTTGACGCAGTCAAGGTTCCTGCTCAGGCTTATCCTGAGTCAATGGTTAGTGGCGATTCTGAATCTAAATAAGGAGGAATAATATGGGATATTTTATTGAATCTTTTACTGAACTACATGCTGATGGTGCTTGGATGGATATGGGTATGTATATTGGTGCGGGCAGTTCAATGCCTGGATGGTATACGGTCATTGCATCGGTTATGTTAGTAGCGATTTTAGTCAAAGGAAACAATGACGAACAAGATCACTACAAATAGTAATCTGTAAAAGTAATAAACTAAAAAGGGCGGTATGAAAATACCGCCCTTTTTTTCTGAAATAGCTAGCTTTTTAAACTTTTAGTAATAGCCTGGCTGGATCCTCTAAAGCATCTTTGATTGAGATCAAAAACTGAACCGCCTCTTTGCCATCGATAATTCTGTGATCATAGGAGAGCGCAAGATACATCATCGGCCTGATGACTATTTCGCCGTTAACAACGACTGCGCGCTCTTGCGTTTTATGCATTCCAAGGATTGCGCTCTGAGGTGAATTCAAGATTGGAGTTGACAGTAATGAACCAAAGACGCCGCCATTGGATATGGTGAACGTGCCGCCGCTCATCTCTTCAATTCCCAAGGTTCCGTCCTGCGCTCTAACTGCGTAATCAACGATGCCTTTCTCGATGTCGTGCATTCCCATCTTGTGCGCATCACGAAGCACAGGAACAACCAGCCCTCGATCAGAAGAGACAGCTACTGAAACGTCGCAGTATGCGTGATAGACAATGTCATCGCCATCAAGGTATGCGTTTACTGTTGGGAATTTTTTTAGTGACTCGACTGCCGCTTTAACAAAGAACGACATAAAGCCTAATTTAACGGAGTACTTCTTCTCAAAAGCCTCTTTGTAGCTTTTTCGCATAGCCAGTATCTCAGTCATATCAACTTCATTAAAGGTTGTCAGCATGGCTGTATTTTGAGTCGCAGAGTGAAGTCTTTTGGCTATTGTTTTGCGAATGCGGTTCATTGGAACTCTTTCTTCCATTCGATTGCTCGTTGGCTTAGATGAGCTTGGCTCAGGAGAGTTTATTGGCTCCTCTTGAACATTCTCCTGAAGGTTTATTTCAGGAGGCTCTTCACTAGCTTCAACTGGAGATTCTTTTGCTTTCTCTATTGGAGCTTCTTTAATAATTTCTTTAGGCGCTTCAGTTTTTTCAGCCGTCATTTCAGCGTCATCATCTAAAAGAGCAAGAACCTGCTGAGCGTTAACCGTTTCACCTTCCTCCGCTAAGATTTCAGTGAGAATACCTGCCTCTTCAGCGGGAACCTCTAAAACAACTTTGTCTGTTTCAATTTCAACGATGACGTCATCAACCTCAACATAGTCTCCAGGTTTTTTATGCCATAAAGCGACAGTCGCTTCGTTTATAGATTCTGGGAGGACGGGTACTTTTACTTCTTTCATTTTTTAATGCTCCTAGCAGTACCCATAGTTTGAATACCTAACGCTTTTTCAATGATATAGCTTTGGTTAATGTTGTGCTGCCTAATGCTGCCCTCTGCAGGAGCCGAGTAAAGGTCTCTCGCAACGACATGAAGGGTTTGTCCTTTAACAATGCTTTGCATAAAGTTATGCCTGGAAGTGTACCACGCGCCCTGATTAATTGGCTCTTCTTGGCACCAAACGATATCTTTTGCATTTGGAAATTTCTCAAGCTCTTTGATAAGCTGCTCTTCTGGAAATGGGTAGAGCTGCTCAAGTCTCAATATTGCGACGTTATTAAGCTGCTCATCTTGACGGCGAGTTAATAATTCATAAAATATCTTACCACTACACATAATAACGCGGTCAACTTTCTTAGGCTTGATGTTGTCATACTGCTCTTCGTAAACATCTCTAAATCTGCCTTCAGTAAACTTATGCAGTGGTGAAGCCGCTAGAGGGTTTCTTAAAAGACTTTTTGGCGACATAATAATTAGAGGCGCTCTAAATTTTCTTAATATTTGACGTCTCATCAAATGAAATATTTGCGACGCGGTTGACGGCACGCAGACCTGCATATTGTGACTCGCACAAAGCTGAAGGAAGCGCTCAAGCCTTGCAGATGAGTGTTCAGGTCCTTGACCTTCAAGTCCGTGAGGGAGAAGCATAACTAGGTTTGATAGGCGTCCCCATTTTGCCTCAGCTGAGGCAATAAATTGATCAATAATTGCTTGAGCGCCATTAACGAAGTCGCCAAACTGAGCCTCCCAAATGACCAGTGACTCAGGGTTTGCAGTGGCGTAACCGTACTCAAAACCAAGGGCCGCCTCTTCAGATAGAATTGAGTCAAATATTTGAACTCTTCCTTGCTTGTCACTAATATTTTGCAGCGGCGTGTAGTCCTCGTTTGCTAGTTGGTTATGAAGCACTGCGTTACGATGAAAAAATGTTCCTCTTCCAGTGTCCTGACCTGTAAGCCTAATTGGCGTTCCAAAGTCAGTAAGACTTGCGTAGGATAGAGTCTCAGCAAAGCCCCAGTCTGCATTAATTTTGCCATCAGCCATCTTTTGTCTTTCGGACATCATCTTCTTAACGCGCGGGTGAATCTCAAAGTGACTCGGGACTTTTTGAAGTTTTTTGTTTAAGTCTTTAATTTGCTTTTTACTGATAGCGGATTCGTAAGGGTCGAGCCAAGTAGCATCAAAGTAATCTTCCCATAGCATTTCCCAGGCTCTCTTGTTTTTATCTTTGGGCTGAATAATATTGTAAGCAACTCTCTCACCTTCTTTTAGTTCTTGACGGTAATCACTGATCATTGCATCAACTTCTTTTTGCTCAATGACGCCTTGCTTCATTAGAG
>OJIH01000119.1_pt1 | contig 12408 bp, 14 predicted proteins | sample 1595351 | NCBI WGS metagenome assembly OJIH01 (sample SAMN05416697, study PRJEB24817) | seawater metagenome | isolation source: Sea water | place: Canada:Atlantic | collected 2013-07
ACGAGATCCTCTCTGGTCTCGTGGGCTCGGAGATGTGTATAAGAGACAGTCTCAAGACCTCGATAATATTTCTGTTTCACAAGTTGAAATTAATGCTCAATTAGCTTTTTTTGATGGTATCCGCACTGAAGATATTCATGAAACAATTATTAAATCTGCAGCAGACTTAATCTCTACTGATGTTCCTGATTATCAATATTTAGCTGCTCGATTAGCAATTTTTCATTTGAGAAAAAAGGCTTACAAATCTTTTACGCCTCCCTCTCTAATTGATCATGTAACAAAACTGACTAAATTAGGTATATACGATAAAGATATTCTTGATAAATATAACGCATCTGAATTTGAAGAGTTTAATAATTATATTGATCACTGGCGTGATATGAAGTTTTCTTATGCTGCTGTTAAGCAATTAGAAGGTAAATATTTAGTTCAAAATCGAGTGACTGGTGATATTCATGAATCACCGCAAATGTTATACATGCTCGTTGGAATGTGCTTATTCCAAGAGTATAAAGGTAAAGCAAGAATTGATATTGTAAAGCGCTTTTATGATGCCTCATCTAACTTTAAAATTTCCCTTCCTACGCCGATTATGGCTGGTGTTAGAACTCCAACGCGTCAATTTTCATCTTGCGTTTTAATTGAAACTGATGATGATTTAGACTCAATTAGTGCTGCATCTGGTGCAATTGTTAAGTACGTTTCTCAGCGTGCTGGAATTGGAATAAATGCTGGAAAAATTAGAGCTATTGGAAGTCCAATTAGAGGTGGGGAAGCAACTCATACTGGATGTATACCTTTCTTTAAACACTTCCATACTGCTGTTAAATCCTGCTCCCAAGGTGGTGTTAGAGGTGGTGCCGCAACGTTATTTTATCCACTATGGCACCTTGAAGTTGAAAGCCTATTAGTGCTTAAAAATAACACTGGTACCGATGAAAACAGAATTAGGCATCTTGATTATGGTGTTCAATTTAATGGATTAATGTATGAGCGCTTTTTAAAAGACTCTGATATCACACTATTCTCACCAAATGATGTTCCTGGTTTATATGACTCTTTTTTTGCTGATCAGAAAAAATTTAAAAAACTCTATGAGAAATACGAGAGTGATGATTCAATCCGAAAGGAGACCATTAAAGCGCGTGACTTATTTGCAATGTTCATGAAAGAAAGGGCAAATACTGGTCGCATTTACCTTCAAAATGTTGATCATTGTAATACTCATGGTGCTTTTAACCCAGAGTATGCTCCAATCAGACAATCGAACCTTTGTATGGAGATCACGCTTCCAACGAAGCCCCTGTTTTCAGTCCAAGATGAAAAAGGTGAGGTTGCACTTTGTACTCTTTCTGCAGTTAATCTAGGCGCGTTAGATAGCCTTGATGAGCTTGAAGACATTACTGAAATTATTGTCCGCTCTTTAGATTCATTACTAGATTATCAGGACTATCCTCTCAAATCAGCTGAGATTGCTAGTAACAACCGACGTACACTTGGTATTGGAGTAACAAACTTAGCGTATTACTTGGCTAAAAATGATGCCAAATATTCAGATGGTTCAGGAAATGACTTAATTCATAAGACCTTTGAAGCACTACAATACTACTCTTTAAAAGCTTCAAATAAGCTTGCAGAAGAACTTGGTCCCTGCCCTCTTTTTTCTGAAACTCAATACGCAAAAGGCATAATGCCCATTGATAGTTACAAAAAAGATATTGATGCATTTTGCTCCACAAAGCTAGAGTTAGATTGGGATACACTTAGAAAAAATATTAAATCTAAAGGCCTAAGAAACTCAACTCTAACAGCATTAATGCCTTGTGAAAGTTCATCTCAAATCTCGAATTCAACGAACGGAATTGAGCCTCCTAGAGGCTTTATATCAGTAAAACAATCAAAAGATGGAATATTAAAACAAGTTGTTCCTGAATATGAAAAACTTCATAAAAAATATGAGCTTCTTTGGGATATAAAGGATAACGAAGGTTATCTTCAGTTATGCGCGATTATGCAAAAATTCGTGGATCAATCAATCTCAACAAATACTCATTATGACCCTTCTCAATTCGAAGGAAGTAGAGTTCCTATGAAGTTATTTTTAATGGACTTACTTAAAGCTTATAAGTATGGAATTAAAACGCTTTATTATCATACGACAAGAGATGGCTCTGGTGATGACCAAAATAACACTAAACAGGGAGATGATGATTGTGAAGATGGTGTTTGCAAACTCTAAAATATAATTATGTCTTATAGTATTTTTAATCAAGAAATAAATGACACCTTAAAAGAGCCAATGTTCTTTGGGGATTCTGTTAATGTTGCCCGATTTGATCAACAAAAATTTGAAATATTTGAAAAGCTAACTGAAAAACAACTTTCTTTCTTTTGGCGTCCCGAAGAAATAGATGTTTCAAAGGATAAAATTGACTTTAGTAAGTTATTGCCCAATGAAAAACACATTTTTATTTCCAATCTTCAGTACCAAATCTTGCTAGATTCGGTTCAAGGACGCTCACCTAATATAGCCTTCTTGCCAATTGTTTCACTGCCCGAGCTAGAGAATTGGATTGAAACCTGGGCATTCTCTGAAACGATTCATTCTCGCTCTTATACTCATATTATTAGAGCAATTATGAATGAACCTGGTGTTGTTTTTGATGAAATAATGAAGACAGACGAAATTATCCAGAGAGCAACCAGTGTCTCTAAGTACTATGACAAGTTAATTAAGCACACTCAAGCTTACTTGCTTCATGGTGAGGGTGAGCACCTAATTAATGGTGAGTCAATTAATATCAACTTATACTCACTTAAACGCCTAGTTTATTTAACTATTATGTCAGTTAATATTTTAGAAGCGATTCGTTTTTATGTAAGTTTTGCGTGCTCTTTTGCTTTTGCAGAAAGAAAGGTAATGGAGGGTAATGCAAAAATTATTAAACTAATTGCACGCGATGAAGCGCTTCATCTTACCGGAACTCAGCATATGTTAAATTTAATGCGTGACGGTAAAGATGATCCAGATATGCAAGCAATTGCTATTGAGTGCGAAGCAGAAGTCATTGAGATGTTTAAAGATGGCGCAAACCAAGAAAAAGAGTGGGCAGAATATTTATTTCGTGATGGCTCAATGATTGGTCTTAATGCCGAAATCCTTAAACAATATCTTGAATATATTACTAATAATCGTATGGCAGCATTAAATATGCAGCCTATCTTTGAGCAAACAACGAACCCCCTTCCATGGCTCAACCATTGGTTAGATTCAGACAATGTTCAAGTTGCTCCTCAAGAAACTGAAATTACCTCATATTTGGTTAGTGCTATTGATAACACAATTGATGCAGAAGATCAAGATTTTGATGATTTTAAGCTCTAAATGTTGCCCATTAAATGTTTAAAATTGATGTTGATAATATAAATGGAAAAACAGAGTCACTCTATGTATATGGTGATGAATCAATATTAACTGAGCTTGAAACTAACAACGTTTTAATAAATTTTAATTGCAGACAAGGTCACTGCGGAAGCTGCATATTAAGACTTGTAAAGGGTGACGTTATTCATAAAGACTGCCTTGTTCCATTATCCCCAGGAGAAATCCTTGCATGTCGATCAAGACCAATAACTGATATAAAAATTACCTCTAAATCTTAACTTTCTTTAAGATAACTAGTGACTTCTTCATAATTGCCTCGAAAAATGATTCTTTGTTTTTTCTGTTCAATTTGATAGTTATACATTGGGTCATAGTAATCAACTAAAAGCGACTCAATAAGAGGTAAATAGTCATTTAAATCTTCATTTATTTGATGATTAATTAGCGCTAAATTTAATTGCTTCAAAAGAATTTTATATCTATCTCCACCTAATCTTTTTTGAATTTTGGAGAGAGAATTTAGCCAATAATTTGAATACAGCTCAAAACCAAAATCACCATGTAAAGCTATAAATTTTTGAGCCATATCAATGACATAAGATTTTAAACTAATACTTAATCTCTCTTCAAGACTTGCATTTAAGATAATAATATCAGACTGGCGTGCTTTAATTTTTATAGCATCTGGCATGTGTATCATGCCAATATTATTACCCTCATCTTCTATTAAAAATACATTATAAATTTCCTTCTTAATTAACTCTACAGTTAGCTGGTTTTCAAAGTCAATTTGTCTGGGCTGTGGAGTTACGTCATTACCAAAAGCAGAGCCTCTATGATTCGCAAATCCTTCAAGATCTATACTGTTATCAAGCTCATTTAATAACAATGTTTTACCACAACCCGTTTGGCCTCCTAAAACTAAGAGCTTCTTTTCATTTATAATTCGACTCATCTCATCAATAAGAAATGACCTGATCGCTTTATAGCCTCCTTTTATTCGAGGAAATGAAATTCCTGATTGTTCATAAATCCACTCTTGAGCAATTTTTGAGCGCAATCCCCCTCTAAAACAAAAAAGTGCACCAGTTGGATGTTTATTAGCAAAATCAAGCCAATTGCCTATTCTTTGCTCTTTTAATGACCCTTTTACAAGCTCATGTCCGAGTTTAATTGCAGACTCTTGGCCTTTATCTTTATAGCAAATACCAATTTGATGTCTTTCTTCATTAGTCATCAGAGGAAGATTTAAAGCGCCTGGAAAAGATCCCTCAGCAAATTCAATGGGGGCTCTGATGTCGAGTAAGGGCTTGTTATCTTTAAAAATTTGCGAAAAATTATTAATTTCTTCGAGGCTGCTCATCTTAAGAAAATAGATTCAGAATTATCACTAGTTTTAATAATTTTTCCTATTGGATTAATATTCATATTGTTAGAAGTTAGTAGCTTATTAAATTCTGACATGGCTTCTTTTGAAACTGTAATCAATAGACCTCCACTGGTTTGTGGGTCACAAATAATTGATTTCTCCAAATCAGAGAGTTTACAAATAGATTCGCCATAACTATCAAAATTTCTCTCAGTGCCTCCTGGAACGCATCCCCCATCAATATATTTTAAAATATTTGGTAATAATGGTAATTTATCAAAATATATTTCTGCAGAAACGTTACTACCTCTACAAACCTCTAGCAAATGCCCTGCTAAACCAAAACCAGTAACATCAGTCACTGCATTAACACCTGAAATTTTAGCTACTTTAGAGCCAATATCATTTAGTGCGCACATTTGCTTTACAGCCATAATGTGATCATCTGAGCTTACTACTTTCTTTTTTTGCGCCGTTGATAAAACTCCAATTCCTAGAGGTTTTGTTAAAAAAATAGTATCACCAACTTGTGCACTTGTATTTTTTTTAAGCTTATCAATATCAACAATTCCAGAAACAGAGAGGCCAAATATTGGTTCTGGAGAGTCAATACTATGACCACCTGCCAATGTAATTCCCGCGCGGCTACAAATTTCACGGCCACCTTCTATGACCCTTGCACCAATATCTGCAGAGAGTTTATTAATAGGCCAGCCAAATATTGCTATTGCCATTAGTGGCCTACCACCCATTGCATAGACATCACTTAAAGCATTGCTTCCAGCAATCATTCCAAAGTCAAAAGGATCATCTACAATTGGCATAAAAAAGTCTGTGGTACTAATAAGCGCCCTTCCATCACCTAAGTCATAGACTGCAGCATCATCACTCGACTCATTACCTACTAATAAGCCTGGATCTACAAAGCTACTAATATTTGTACCTATAATTTCTTTAAGAAGCTTAGGTGAAATTTTACAGCCACAACCAGCGCCATGACTGAATTCAGTAAGCCTAACTGAAGATGAATTAGTTTTCATATTTGTTTGATTAAAGAATATTTTGAATCTAACTTTTTATAAAGATCAGACGGCGTAATTGATGGATTTGAATCCATAATTTCAAATGCAACAACATTATCTTCAACACCATCCCAATTTTTTATATACGAACCATCTTTATAGCCATTTTGCTGCCTAAAAGTATTCAGTTGATTTTTAACAACATAACGCTTGTATAAATTCTCAATATCAATATCTAAATGGGAAATTATTGTAAAAAATAAGTCGGTGATCTTACGGATATTGTTAGTCTCTGACTGAATACTTGAAGCCACAGATAAGCTCAACATTTCTTCTAAAGAGTCAACCAAAATATCAACATCAAAACTACCCTTAGGCTCAAGCATTAAAAATTTATTTGCATATTCTTGATCACCAATACGTATAGATTCAGACATTACAAAATGCCAAATATCAACTAACTCGACTCTAATATTGTCCCAGTCTGGCTGGTCATCAATATTTTTCCAGTGTTTCCAATTAAAAGAGTCAATTGCCTCTGCTACCTCCATATAAATCCCTCGATACCATGAAATTTCTCTATTCTCTCGAGTAACCCCAGTTAGCCATATCTCACCATTTGTCTCATCATTTAATTGCTTTTGAAGGGTAAACATTTGTTCAATTTGATTCATAATTTTTTGCTGTATTAAGGAATAAATAAATTATAGATAGTTAATTACTAATAACTTGGAATAAGTCCCTAATATCTATCAACTGAAGGGTCAATTTCTCTGGACCATGCATCAATTCCACCTTGAAGATTTACTAGAGATTGAAAGTCTTTCGAAATCAGAAAGTTTGCAACCTGCATTGATCTCATTCCATGATGACAATAAACTGCAATAGTGTCATCAGGATTAAGGTCAGAAAATGACTCAGCAATAGTACTCATGGGGCAGTGAATTGCTCCCTCAATCTTGCACAAATCCAACTCCCATTTTTCTCTAACATCAATAAGAACAGTGTCATTATTACTCAGATAATTTTGAAATTCTTTGGGATTTAAGTCATCTATCATTTCAAGCCTCTTGTTATTTTTAATATTAGAATTATATTTTATTCTTAACAATTAAGTACGAGTAACTTTAATGGGTAAAATTTCATTTGTGAGTAAAAATAATGATGATATTTTTAAATTCCCCTGTGACTACCCTATTAAGATTTTTGGGTTAAATCAGCCTGACCTAAAGCAAACTATTTGCGCTATAGTTGAAAGCCATATTGGACAGCTTCATGATAATCAAATTACTACCAAAAAAAGCTCTAAGGGTAAATATGTTTCAATAACTGTAAGGATTATTGCAACAAGTAGAAAGCAACTTGATGCTATCAATCATGAATTACAAGCCTCTCCTTTGGTTTCCTATCTTTTATAAAATCTGATGTTTGAAATACGCGATAAAGGTTTTACAGATTACACCCAAACATGGGATGAAATGAAATCTTTTACCGAGTCTAGGAATATCGAAACTCCCGATGAATTATGGCTACTAGAACATAACAGCGTATTCACTCAAGGATTGTCTGGAAAGCCAGAGCATCTTCTCAAAGAAACTGAGATACTAGTAGTGCAGTCTGATAGAGGTGGTCAAATAACCTATCATGGCCCAGGTCAATTAATAATTTACTGCCTAATTGACATCAAGAGACTAGGAATTGGAATTAAAAAAATGGTCTCTCTTATTGAGCAATCGATAATAGACCTATTGGCTGATTATTCCATTGAAGCTCATAAAGTTTCAGGGGCTCCTGGAGTTTATGTTGACGGCTCAAAAATTGCAGCACTAGGCCTCAAAGTTAAACAAGGTAGAACTTATCACGGCTTAAGCCTAAATATTGATATGGATCTCGCGCCTTATAAGCTAATTAACCCTTGCGGTTATAGTGATTTAAATGTTACCCAAATGTCCAATCTAACGGATAATGCACTCAATATTTATGACATCAAGCTAAACTTATCTAATTATCTAAAGAACTATGTCTCAAGAACTTGAAATTAAAGCACTCAAAGGTGAATCTAAAATTAGTAGGCTTAAGATTAAGCCTGATTCTGAGAGAAAGCCATTAAAAAAACCAAGCTGGATAAGAATTAGGCACTCGGGCTCTAAAAAAGTTAATGAACTTAAAAAAACATTAAGGAGTCAAGAGTTATTTACAGTTTGCGAGGAGGCTCAATGTCCCAACCTTAGTGAATGCTTTAACCATGGCACCGCTACATTTATGATTATGGGTCAAATATGTACTAGAAGATGCCCTTTTTGTGATGTTGCTCATGGAAGGCCAAAAACTTTAGATACAAATGAACCGCTTCATTTAGCCGATACTATTTCTAAAATGTCACTAAAGTATGTTGTTATTACCTCGGTTGATCGAGACGACTTAAGGGATGGAGGTGCTGGCCACTTCAAAGAGTGTATAGATGCTATTAGAAGTAAAACTCCTCAAGTAAAAATTGAAATTTTAACGCCTGATTTTAGAGGAAGGGTTGAAAAAGCTCTGGATATTTTCAAAGACTGTCCGCCTGATGTTTTTAATCATAACCTGGAAACGGTGCCCAGCCTTTATCCCAAAGTTCGTCCTGGCTCAGACTATGAACAGTCATTAGACCTCCTTAAAAGCTTTAAAGAAAAACACCCTTCTGTTAAAACAAAATCAGGCCTTATGCTTGGTGTAGGTGAAACTGAAAGGCAAGTGATTGACGTTCTAAAGGACCTAAGATCTCATGATGTTGATATGTTAACGTTAGGTCAATATCTGCAGCCAAGCAAGCACCACCTTGCAGTTGAGGAATACATTACGCCTGAACAGTTTCAAAAATATAAAAAAATAGCAGATGACCTTGGCTTTAATCAAGTTGCAAGCGGCCCTATGGTTAGGTCCTCTTACCACGCAGACCTTCAAGCAAAAGGCGAGCTTGTTTCATAAAAACTTGTAAATTTAAGAACTCTTTCTTTGATTCTTATAACTATTTAATTTGATAAAAAGTATAATAATATTATGATTAAAACATTCTTTATAGCTCTCGCATTTTTCTGCATCATTGATGTATTTTGGATATATTTTGTTGCAACGCCAATGTACAAACAAGAGGTTGCAGCTCTTATGGAGCTTAAAGTTGCTCCTGCAATCATGTTTTATATAATTTTCTTATTAGGCTTAATTTTCTTTGTTATTAATCCCAATCTTAGTAATACACTTTTAAATGTTTTTATGATTGGTGCTTTTTATGGGCTAGTAACTTATGGAACTTACGACCTTACCGTTTACGCAACTATGAATATCTTTAGCCTCAAACTAGTGGTCGCAGATATTCTATGGGGAATGATTCTATCTGGCTCTGTAGCAACCCTTACTGTATTTACTTCAGCTAAATTAAACTAGCTTAATTATGTCTATTGCATTTACTTCTGGCGAGCCCTCTGGAATTGGTCCTGATATAGCCCTCATATACGCCCAACAAGAAAGGCATGAAGACCTCCTAGTTTATGGTGACCCTGATGTATTAATTAGTCGAGCAAAACTTCTTAATTTACCTATCTCATTAAAGGAACATAAGACAAGAAAAGCAAACGAATTAAGTATTTATCCTATAAAAACAAAGTCAAGGGTTGAGCCAGGCAAGTTAAACCCTGATAATTCAGATTACGTATTATCATTGATTAGGCATGCAACTAAGGATTGTGTTAATAAGGATTGTGGCGGCATGTTGACTGGCCCTATCAATAAGGCTATTATTAATCAATCAGGAATTGAGTTTATTGGTCACACTGAGTATCTTGCTGATTTAACTCAAACCCCTAAAACTGTAATGCTTCTTGCAACAGATCAACTTAAAGTTGCCCTTGCTACTACTCATCTTGCCTTAAAAGACGTATCTAAAAATATTACAAAAGAATCTCTTATAAAAGTCATTACCATAATTCATAACGATTTTAAGTACCTAGGAGTCAAAAATCCGTCAATTCTTGTGTGCGGTCTTAACCCACATGCAGGTGAAAATGGATATCTTGGGGATGAAGAGCTAATAACAATCATTCCTGCTTTAAATTCACTCAAGAAGAGTGGTATCAATCTTATTGGACCAGTTCCAGCAGATACTGCCTTTACGCCAGACTCATTAAAAAATATTGATGTTGTTTTAGCAATGTATCATGATCAAGGTTTGCCTGTATTGAAAGCAAAAGGTTTTAAAAATGCAGCCAATATAACCTTAGGCCTTCCCTTCATTCGCACTTCTGTTGATCACGGCACAGCTTTAGATTTAGCAGGCACTGGTAATATTAGTCTAGGTAGCTTTAATACAGCACTATCCTACTTCAAAACTTTAACTAACAATGCGTCACCAGCCTAGAAAAAGATTTGGACAGAACTTTTTAGTTGATCATCGAATTATCAACCAAATTATTTCAACAATATCTCCAAAAAATGATGACAGTATTGTAGAAATTGGTCCAGGAAAAGGAGCGATTACTTTTCCTTTACTTGAATATTTAGATCACTTAAGTGTTATTGAAATTGATCGAGATTTAGTTTCTATGCTTGAATTAGAGGGAGAAGAAAAACTAACCATCTATCAGTCAGATGCACTAACATTTGATTTCAATCAAATTCCTAATAAAATTAGGGTGATTGGGAATCTCCCATACAATATTTCTTCCCCTTTATTATTTCATCTTCTTGACTATAGAGATCAAATTGTTGATATGACTTTTATGCTTCAAAAAGAAGTGGTTGATAGAATAGTTGCCCCTCCAGGAAATAAGACTTATGGACGTCTTAGCGTTATGATGCAAGCTTTTTATGAGGTTGAGTTAATGTTTGTTGTCCCAAAAGAATCTTTCGAGCCTCAGCCAAAAATTGAATCTGCTATACTTTATCTGAAAACTAAAGAGCAGCCACTAGTTAAAAACTCAAAACCCTTAGAGGAAATAGTAAAACTTGCCTTCTCTCAGCGAAGAAAAACACTAAAAAACTGTTTAAAACCTGTATTAAATCAATCACAAACTGAAATTGACTTATCTCAAAGAGCTGAAATGCTTAGCACTGAAAACTTTGTAACCTTAATGAATGACTATGAAAAACAAAATTGAAGTAAATGTAGAAGTAACCTACTTACCAGAGCAATCAAATCTAGTGAATAGTCAATATGCTTATGCTTACACAATTACCATTACGAATAATGGAGAGACTGGGGCTCAACTAAGAACAAGACGCTGGCTAATACAAGATGAATCTGGAGAAACTGAAGAGGTTATTGGTGAAGGCGTAATTGGGCAGCAACCCCACCTTTCTCCTGGTGAAAGCTTTAAATATAGTTCTGGTGCAGTAATTAGTACTGAAACGGGAACCATGAAAGGCTCTTATGGGATGATTAGTGATCAAGGACAAAGGTTTGATGCAGTTATTCCAGAGTTTACATTAAGCGAACCTTATACCCTTCATTAGGCAATACTTATGGATTATGCCATTGGTGACGTTCAGGGCTGCTTTAAAAGTCTTAAAGGACTGTTAAATAAAATTAATTTCAATACTGATAGAGATCGATTGTTCTTCCTAGGTGACGTTGTTAATCGAGGCAATAACTCACTTGATACGCTCCGCTTTATTCAATCAAATCAAGATAACATGGACATGGTTCTTGGTAACCATGATTTTCATCTACTGGTTTGCGCATTAACTGAGCGCAAGCCTAACAAAAATGATACGTTCTTAGACATATTATCAGCTCCTGATAAAACTGTTTTATTTGACTATCTCCTTACCAGGCCACTTGTAATTGAGCATAATAATGCGCTCTTTGTTCATGCAGGAGTCCCACCTCAATGGAGCAAGTCAGAGGTAATCAAAAATGCAGAGGTAGTTCATAAGAACCTTAAGTCAAAAAATGTCAGTGAATTTTTATCCAAAATGTATGGCAACTATCCAAACAAATGGACTAGCAACCTTTCTAATGAAGAAAGCTCTCGTTACACAATAAATGCCTTAATGAGAATGCGTTTTTGCAAAGAAGATGGTGAGCTTGAATTTGAGCATAAGTTAAATGTTGATCAAAATCCAGAAAACTTTGAAGCTTGGTTTTTGCATTCAAAACGACTGATGGCTGAAGAAGAAATATTTTTTGGGCACTGGTCATCTCTTAAAGATGTTGACTCTAAAAATATTTACCCTCTAGATCATGGGTGCGTATGGGGTGATAGACTTACAGCTTATGACTTAGAGAATCACAATTATATTTCACAAAAATCACTAGAAATTAGTTAAGATGGTGCGCTTCTGAGGTTAACTGAACCTTCATAAACAAACTCCCCAGGCCCACTTAGATAAACTTTTATCCCATCATACTCAACCATTGCATTACCGCCATTTAAGCGCACTTTTACCTTTGAATTAAGCAGGCCAAGCCTAATACCATGAATCACAGCTGCACAGGCACCTGAGCCGCAAGCAAGCGTTTCACCAGCGCCCCTCTCAACAACTCTTAACTGAACCTCATCTCTACTTAATACCTTCATAAAACCTACGTTGACACCCTCAGGAAAGTCATTAGAAGATTGAATTTTTAATGCAGTAGAGTCTATTTCAGATAT
>OJIH01000125.1_pt1 | contig 12049 bp, 9 predicted proteins | sample 1595351 | NCBI WGS metagenome assembly OJIH01 (sample SAMN05416697, study PRJEB24817) | seawater metagenome | isolation source: Sea water | place: Canada:Atlantic | collected 2013-07
TACACCTCTCTATTCGTCGGCAGCGTCAGATGTGTATAAGAGACAGGTATTAAATACAATGGATTATCGTGTTCACACTGATAGAAACAAGAGTTTACTAAAGGCCATCTGCTACCTCTGTGTAGGTTGGTTTGTGTCCCCCAATGCGTCTTCAATGTCGCACGTTGAATGCTCTAATGACAGACAGTATCGTCCACCAATGAGCCCTTTAAAGAAACTTATTTCCTATACTGCCGATACTTTTCTTAGGCACGCCATCACAACACTATCAGCACTCTGTCATAAACACTATCAGCACTCTCTCATAGAAAGGGTGCTTACTATCTCTCACTGCAAGAAAAAATAAGCGTTAAAGCTTATCTTTTCTTGGTAATCTGCGTAGCAAGCTAGACGTATCCCAGCGCTGGCCACCATGAGCCTGCACTTGCTCATAGAAATCATCAACCATTTGAGCTACAGGTAACTCAGACCCATTGGTCTTGGCCTCTGCTAAGCAAATGGCTAAGTCCTTGCGCATCCAGTCTACGGCAAAGCCAAATTCAAACTCGTCATCTACCATTGTTTGGCCACGATTTTGCATTTGCCATGAGCCTGCTGCACCACCCCCAATTGCTGCCAACGCTTGCTTAGCGTCTAAGCCCGCATTAATAGCAAATGCCACACCCTCCGCTAGCCCTTGAACTAGACCAGCAATACAAATTTGATTTACCATTTTAGTGAGTTGGCCATTACCCACAGCGCCCAAATGAGTAGTACTTTTTGCATAGGCCTGCATAATGGGCTCGGCTCTAAGATAGTCTTCGTCACTGCCACCGCACATAATTGCTAAGGCGCCATTGTCTGCTCCAGCTTGGCCACCTGAAACTGGAGCATCAACGAAACCCACCCCTTGTTGAGCAGCAATGACTGCAACCTCACGTGCCACTTGAGCAGAAGCAGTAGTGTGATCTATCAAAACTGAACCTGCCGCCATAGCCGCTAAAACACCCTGTTCTCCGAACACAACGCTGCGTAAATCATCATCATTGCCCACACAGATAAATACAAAATCAGCACCTTGGGCAGCTTCTGCTGGCACATTAGCGCACTGTCCTCCATGTTCACTCTGCCAAGATTCAGCTTTTGTACTAGTGCGGTTATAAACACAAACCTGATGTCCTTGGGCGGCTAGATGTCCTGCCATGGGGTAACCCATTACGCCCAAACCAATAAATGCAACTGTGCTCATTTAAAGCTCCCACTTTTTAAAAAATCAAATGCCATTAAAGGCCATACTGAGTTGTAAAACAAGCCTAAAAACCAACTTCCTTGGGCACGCAAAAGTGGCGCATTTAAACCCACTGATGCCGCTTCATTCAGGGCACCTCAAATAGGCTTGCGTTAGTATTTTACACAGGGCAAAATGCCGCCAACAATTTAGCTTTACGAGACTTTAACTAATGTCCCTCCGCCTTGGCATAGACACAGGTGGCACCTATACAGATGCTGTCATTATCAACGAGCAAAACCAAGTACTAGTGGCTGTAAAAAGCCTCACCACACGTCACAACTTAGCTATCGGGATTGGCGAATCTATTGGCAAAGTCGCTCATGAATTATTAGCTGATATTGAAATGGTCTCTTTGTCGACTACCCTCACAACCAATGCTGTAGTGGAAGGCAATGGTGCACCAGTCTGTGCACTCGTAGTGGGCCTTAGTGAAACGCAAGTCACTAAGAGTGGTCTGGGTGAGATCATAGATGACAACTTAATTATCCGCTTAGCAGGAGGTCATGATGCCTCTGGCCGGCAGGTCGCGCCATTGGATGTTGCAAGTGCCACTGCTGCAATATTAGCTCACAAAGACAAGGTGTCAGCCTTTTCTGTTTCCGCTCAGTTTGGTGTCCGCAACCCTAGCCATGAAATTCAATTACAGAATTTAGTCACAGAACTCACTCAAATGCCTGTCACTTGTGGTCATGAACTAGCCACCAGTCTTGGTGCGCCAAGGCGAGCCCTCACCGCTTCATTAAACGCTCGTATGATCCCGTTTATTCAAGATTTAATCCAAGCAGTACAAAACATTTTACAGCAACTCAACATTAAAGCCCCCTTGATGATTGTCAAAGGGGATGGTTCCATTGTTAACGCCGAAACAGCCCTTGTGCACCCAGTAACGACTATATTGTCTGGCCCTGCTGCCAGTGTAATTGGTGCCTGTGCACTCTCTGGTAGTCGCAACGCTATTATTGCAGACATGGGTGGCACTACCACAGACATCGCTATTGTCACGGATGGCCAACCAGAACTCGCCAACGAAGGAGCCCGCGTGGGTGATTGGCAACCCATGGTAGAGACTGTTAAAGTGTATTCCATAGGTTTAGGTGGCGATAGTGAAGTTCGGTTTTATGGTGGTAGTATCGCCCTAGGCCCAAGGCGTGTGGTCCCCATGAGTTTATTAGCGCAACAGCACCCTCAAGTATTAGAGCGCATGCAGGCTCATCTGGACGACACACCTACGGCAAGACATAACCGATTTGTGACTCGATTAGAACACAATCAAGCCCTCATCAACCAACTCACACCGATTGAAAACCAAGCCTGGGAAATGCTAGAGCATGGCCCTGTAGAAATGGAAACTTTAGTTTTTAAAGACCAAGAACTGGCTAAAGCGATGGCTCGCTTAGAGCGCAAGGGCATGGCCATTTATTCTGGTTTTACGCCATCTGATGCGGCCCATGTTTTGGGTAATAGTAACCATTGGAGCATTGCAGGCGCCAAACTTGCGGCACAAATTTGGGCTCGCCAAATGCGCTTTCTTTATGGTTTAGGCAGTTGGGAAAAAGGCAACTCTGAGGAGCCTGCGCACAGGGTTTTCACCTTGATGAACGACGCTATCTGTCAAACCTTGCTGGAAGCTGGCTTGCACCAGGAAAACCTTCTGAATGAAGCCCGCTCTCGTAATTTGGCCGCATTAATGAGCAAGCTGATCCTTAAAAATGGTAATAAAGATGATGATAATGCCTTATTTGGCATTACCTTTGGCAAAAGCCACCCAATAGTTGCCGTAGGAGCACCTGCTACCACCTATTATCCACAAGTGGCAAAGAGCCTTGATGTCGATCTCATATTGCCTAAATATGGCCATGTAGCAAATGCTGTGGGTGCTGTTATGGGCAGTGTAGTGCAACGCTCTGAAATAGTGATCACACAACCCACTGAAGGTATTTTCCGTATTTTCCACGGCGCAGCACCTTTTGATTGTCATGATTTAGATGTCGCCCTAAGCCAAGCTGAAGCGATCGTTAAACAACAGGCCTATGATCTGGCTAAGTCTGCGGGAGCGGCCGACGTCGACATTCGTATCCGGCATGATAATAAACACATAATGTCGGAGCTTGATGGTGAATTATTTGTAGAAGCTAAAATTAGTGCCATTGCCACGGGTAAACCCACACTCGAATTAAGCGTAACTGACTAGGTGATAAATAAGCTCATATGGCCTATTAGTGATCAACTATTACAAGCCTAAACAACTTTTCCAAAGGCATATTGGGTTTAAGCAAAGTCGACTTTACTAATTTAATGGAGATGTTAGATGCATGGTATAGAATTAAGTTTTAGTCGTGAAGAATATGCCCAACGTTTAGCAACAGTGCGTCAAAGTATGGCTGCACAGGGCATTGATACCTTATTAAGCCATGACCCATCCAATATCTCTTGGCTCACTGGTTATGATGGTTGGTCATTTTATACGCCACAGTGTGTCATTGTTGGTCCCGTTGGTGATCCCATTTGGTATGGGCGCGGTATTGACGCCAACGGTGCAAGACGCACCGTATACATGGATGAAACCAACATCTGCGGCTTCGACGATCACTACGTAATGAACCCACCTCACCATGCCATGGATTACCTCAGCACCAATATATTGCCTGAAAGGGGTTGGGCTTCTGGTGTCATCGGGGTGGAAATGGACAACTATTATTATAGTGCTCGGTCTCATGCCGTTTTGGTCAAGGGTTTACCACAAGCAAAATTACTTGATATCACAGGTTTGGTCAATTGGTGTCGTAAGGTAAAATCACCTCAAGAAATTGAATACATGCATGTTGCAGGGCGTATCGTGAGTAAAATGCACCACGCAATACGTGAAAAAATTACTGTCGGTTTACCCAAACACTTATTGGCTGCAGAAATTTATCATGCAGGTATCAGCGGTGTTGATGGTTTAGCTGGAGATTATCCCGCCATCGTGCCCATACTGCCCTCAGGAGTTGATGCTTCTGCGCCTCATTTAACGTGGGACGCGCGCCCCATGAAAGCAGGCGAGGCTACTTTTTTTGAAATTGCAGGCTGTTATAAACGCTACCATTGCCCCCTGTCTAGAACCATATACTTAGGTACCCCAGATGCTGCCTATATGAAGGCTGAAGCCGCGGTATTGGAGGGTCTAGAAAATGGTTTAGCCATTGCCAAACCGGGTGCACTTTGTGGCGATATTGCCGCTAGTTTGAAGCAAACCTTGTCACAACATGGTTTCGATCGGGGAGATGCTCGGTGCGGTTACCCTATTGGCTTAAGCTATCCACCCGATTGGGGCGAACGCACCTATAGTCTGCGACCCAGCGATGACACTGTATTAGAATCAGGTATGACCTTTCATTTTATGCCGGGCTTGTGGATGGACACCTGGGGTATGGAGACTACAGAGTCAGTGCTGATCACGGACACTGGCTGTGAGTTACTAGCCCGTGTCAGTCGGGAAACCTTCATAAAATAATAGGGAGTCCTATGGGTTCTGAACCATTGCCTAACACTAGTATAAGCGCCACTATCGACTTTGAGTCTGATGGTGTGCAACACGGATTCTTACAGTTGCCCTATTCCAGTGATCGCTCGGCCTGGGGCAGTGTTATGATTCCGATTTGCCAAATAAAAAATGGGCATGGCCCTACTGCATTGCTCACAGGGGGTAATCACGGGGATGAGTACGAGGGCCCTACCAGCCTTCTCAAATTAGCCAACTGCCTTGATGTGACTAAGGTTCAAGGTAGAGTGATTATTGTACCGATGATGAATCAACCTGCTTTTGAAGCGGGCAGTCGGACCTCTCCTATTGATGCTGGCAATATGAATCGGGCTTTTCCTGGGCATCCATATGGCACCTTAACCGAACGAATTGCAGACTATTTTAGCCGCGTATTGGTACCCATGTGCGATTACGCTTTAGATATTCATTCGGGTGGAAAAACTTTAGACATCATTCCTTTTGCTGCGGCCCATCGTTTACACAACAAAACACAAGAACAGGCCTGTATGACAGGTGCCTTATTATTCGGCGCCCCTTATACTGTATTAATGGTGGAAATAGACCCCACCCAACTCTACGACACAGCAGTTGAAAACCAAGGTAAAATCTTTGTTACGACAGAACTTAGAGGAGGAGGCACAACAACCCCAGCCACTATGGCGATTGCCGATCGTGGGGTACAAAATTTTCTCAAATATACGGGTATTATTGCGGGTGACCCTGAATTACCCCAAGTCACTCAATTATTGGATATGCAAGATGAGTGCTGTTATCACGTAAGTCATGATCAAGGCGTATTAGAACTTAAGGTCGCTCTTGGCGCGCAAGTTAGGCAAGGTGATTTAATAGCCAGTATTCATAACCACAAACGCACAGGTGCGCCTGCTTGCCAATACTATGCAGCGATGGACGGCATCGTACTGGGCCGAAGACACACACCTCTGACAGAAATTGGTGACACTATTGTCGTACTCGCAAGCGTTCTGGGTGATGCCACAGACTAACTACTTTGAGCGGACGTTTTAAATAAAATAAAACACAATAAAGCGAATCATTGCAGCAACTAAACGCCTATTAAATTGTTCACAACATCAGTGGTAGCCAAAAGGTCAGAGAAGCAATTCAACACCCCTATTTTGGGGGTGTATGAGGCCCTATCATTTAAACAGTGTATCTCCCATCTGATCAATGCACTGTTTAGCCTTGAACAAACTTAATTCGTGTCCACCTTCGATACTATGAGACTGGTCGGCCCGAATAAAATGATGTTCTTTGCCGTCTTTACGAATCCATCCTTGTACCCGAAAACTACCACCCTCTTTAAGAGGCTGTGTTTCAATACTAAATTCGTTATGTTGATGGTGTTGACTCGTTTTGGCGCCCTTATCGTCCCCACCTCCCTCAGAAGGCTGAAACAAAAATTCTTTAATACTCGATAATAAACCCATGACTGAAACCGCCTACTCGTAATATTGATGAGATTGTGATGTTAAAGTAAAGTCACACAAAATTTAAGGCATGACTCACAATAAAACCTGTTTAGTATACTTTAGTCACAAAAAAGCCCAACAAATGCTGGGCTTTTTTAATATTTCTTAATGCCTTAGATTAAGAAGGAAACGCAAACTGCTTACCATCACGCACACCACTTGAGGGCCAGCGCTGGGTTACAGTCTTCCGACGGGTATAAAAACGAATGGCATCAGGACCATGAGCCCCCAGATCACCAAACAGAGAACGTTTCCAACCACCAAAGCTATGGTAGGCCACTGGTACTGGCAGAGGTACGTTAATACCCACCATACCCACTTTGATATTATCAGAGAAATAACGTGCTGCTTCACCATCACGAGTGAAGAGGCAAGTGCCATTACCAAACTCATGATCGTCAATCAGTTTCATAGCCTCTTGCATAGTATCAACGCGCACGACACATAATACGGGGCCAAAAATTTCTTCTTGATAGACCACCATGTCTTTGGTGACCTTATCAAATAAACACCCTCCTACAAAGAATCCGTTTTCGTAGCCCTCAACAACCAACTCACGGCCATCAACAACAAGTTCGGCACCTTGCTCAACGCCTTTGCCTACTAAACTACGCACCCGCTCTTGGGCTGCAGCAGTAATCAATGGACCCATTTCGTTGCTCACATCAGTGCCATTGCCAACTTTTAAACCTTCTACTTGGGGTTTAAGCTTGGCGACTAGTTCGTCAGCCGCTGCATCACCCACACAAACAGCTACAGAGATCGCCATGCAACGTTCACCACATGAGCCATAGGCAGCACCCATGAGCGCGTTTACTGCATTATCCATGTCAGCATCAGGCATGATTATGGCATGGTTTTTAGCACCTCCTAAAGCCTGTACACGTTTGCCATTGGCGGTACCTGTGGCATAAATATATTCAGCAATGGGGGTAGAACCAACAAAACTAACAGCTTGTATACGAGTGTCTTCAAGTATGGTGTCCACTGCAACTTTGTCACCGTTGACCACATTGAACACACCATCAGGCAAGCCTGCTTCTTTAAACAGTTGACCAATCAATATGCCTACACTGGGGTCGCGTTCAGATGGCTTTAGAATGAATGTGTTACCACAGGCTATGGCCATGGGGAACATCCACATTGGCACCATGGCTGGGAAATTAAACGGGGTAATACCAGCAACCACACCTAAGGGTTGAAATTCTGACCAACTATCAATAGCTGGACCTACATTTTTACTATGTTCACCCTTCAATAAGTTAGGCGCTCCGCAGGCGTACTCCACAACTTCGATACCACGAATGAGTTCTCCGTGGGCATCATCTAGTACTTTACCGTGTTCATTGGTAAGCGCTGCACAAATTTTGTCAGCGTTATCTTCCAAAAGTTGCTTAAAGCGGAACATTACGCGGGCACGTTTAAGGGGTGGCGTGTTACGCCACGCCGGAAAAGCTGCTTCTGCGGCAATAATTGCGTCTTCAACCGTGGCTTTGCTGGCTAAAGCAACTTGGCGTTCAACTAATCCCGTGGCTGGGTTAAAAACGTCCTGCACCCGTTGAGTATCGGCAACCATTGCACCGTTAATAAAATGTCCTACTACTTGCATTTTGCTTCCTCGCTGTCGATATTTAGAACTGCTTGTTGATCTAACCACTATAGTACCCTGCCCGTCTAAAAAGCACTACTGGTTAAATAGTCACATGAGGTCAAGCTAAACTTTGAATGGCATCGCCTAGGGCATTCACTAATTTAGTAATATCTTATTTTTCGCTCACAAAATTTGGCCCTAATTAAATAGTATCGCCACCATAATGCAAATAAAAAATGCGCCCACCAATGACTTGGCCAACGCATGGATCGAGGAGCTATTAAAGATTAAAGCGTTAACCTAATAATGGCAGTTCTGCGGCCGCCCTAATCGATAACCATTGGGCGCCCTCTTCGGTGATAACAATATTTTCTTCGTGCACCATTTGCTTTACCTGACCACTCTTATTTAAATAGGACATGCCTGGTTCAAGCGTCATAATCATGCCCACTTCTAGCACAGTATCATCCGTTGCTGTGTTAGATGGCCATTCTGTCAGGTCAGAACCCAGTCCATGACCTAAGCGTCCCACATCATTGCCTAAAGCCCCACCCGCGTGCATGATGGGCCACATTGCTCTATACAAATCACTCGTAGTATTACCTGGTTTAGCTGCTTCAAAACCAGCATTGGTAGCTTGGTATACAGTCGTATAGGCCGATTTTGTTTCATCTGAGCAGTCACCAAAGCACCAGTTACGATCAAAATCACAAAAATACCCTTGCCATACAGTCCCTGTATCAATGATTAATACATCCCCTGATTCGACCAGTCTATCTGTCGGACCCATAATAATATCGTCGTAACCATCTGGCCCCGAAGAAGAGACAATAAACGGTGAATGGTCAGCTCCTTGATGTAACAACTCCATTCTAAATGCTGCCACCACCTCACGTTCAGTCATCCCGACTCTTGCAAAGTTTGGTAATTCAGCAAAGGCATTAGAAGTGACACCACATATGTGTGCCACCCGATTAATTTCTGCAGCCGATTTAAGGCTGCGCAAATGCAATACTTCACGGCTCACATCAACCAAATCGAAGTGGTTTGAAGCATACAGAGACTGCACTTGTTGCTGCGGCATCCGCAGGTGAGTTTCGCGGCCTAAGGTCATGCCTAAGCGGCCAAATCGTTTTGGCAAGTCAGCTAAGGTTTGGCTGAGCAAACTGACGCCGTCATCTTCTGGAAATGGTGAGGGCCAAGCTCGGATGTCTTCCACCCAAGTATTACTCATGCCCACCACCCCAATAGTAGGAATGACTGCAATCGGTTTGCCTGTCAAAGGCAGAATTAAAAACCAAGGTCGGGTTGGACTTTGCCAAAATTGAGTAAAGTAACCTGAAAAATACCGCACATTAGTTTCAGTGGTCAGCAGCACAGCATCTAATTTAAGTGCTCTCATCATAGTTTGCGCTCGTGCCAAACGCTGCTCAAACTCTGCAAGCATAAACTGCCGTTGAGGTGCTTCAGTTAATGTATATTGAGTCATACTATTTACCTCGATCTGCTAAGCCGTATTTTACCCACCAAATACCAATTGTTGATAAAGTTCAGGGTCCGTCGCACCTTCGGTACCTAGTACCAATACCTTACTGTGCTCGTTAAGGCCTAAATCAGCCCGCCACTGGGTGTTTTGTGCCCCTATTAAGCATGCAGCCAAACCTGCCACAGCAGACTCACCCGCTTCGATGCTTGGGCTATGCTGTTCCAAGGCCTGCATACAGGGTGCTACTGCATCTTCACTTAGGGTAACAAAATCATCAGCGCCTTGGTCAAGTATGTGCCACGCAATATGAGACACCTCACCACAAGCAAGGCCAGCCATTAATGTGTCTAAGTCCCCTTCTACCGCTTGCAGCTTGCCAGCTTTAGCACTTTCTTGTAAACAATTTGCGGCTTCTGGCTCTACAACCACAAAGCGAGGCCTTTGCTCTGCCCATAAGTCCCAGAAATAACCACAGACCGCGGCGGCTAAACCACCTACCCCGGCTTGAATAAAAACATGGGTTGGAATGACACCATTGAGTTGTTCAACAGTTTCCGACAACATTACCGTGTAACCTAAGGCCACATTGGCTGGCACTTCTGTATAACCCTCGTAGCTGGTGTCTGAAATAATCACCCGCCCATGAAGTTCTGCATCAACGGCTGCTTGGCGCACAGACTCATCATAATTTCCAGTAATCCGAATCACTTTGGCCGCATAAGCTTCCATGGCAGTTTGGCGGCCAGCAGACACATCACGATGAATATAAATAATACATTGGCAACCAAACATTTGTGAACCCCAGGCGACCGAGCGACCGTGGTTACCATCCGTAGCACAACTGACCACGACGTCTTTTAATTGTTCTTTATATTGCCCCGACAGCAACTGTGCCATAGTCGGTTGTTCGCCATTAAGCTCTTCTAAGTGTTGTTGGAGAAAACGCGTGACCGCATAGGCACCACCTAAAGCCTTGAAGCTCTTCAGATCAAATCGTTTACTTTCGTCTTTATAATAAATCTGGCCTACGTTGGCCTGTTCAGCCATAGCCTTGAGTTCGTGCAAGTCAGTCACTTGATACTTGGGCCAACTGGAAATTGTGTCTAAAGCATGCTTACCTTTAGACACACTTAGCATCTCTTGACGCTTGGTTCCATAGGCAAGCTTTGCATCAGCTTTTGCATTATGAAAGTAATCTATCCGACCTGGAAAAGTCGCAGTTGATGATGTCATGTAAACAACTCCAAAATATATGCTATAAAATAATTAATTGCGACTCGGCCACATCGCCTGTGCGACTCCAGCAGCGATTAAGGTAATACCCACCAACCCTTGCAGACCTATTGCTTCACCAAATAAAAACCATGCCTGCAAGGCTACAGTCGGTGGCACTAAATAAAATAAACTACCTACTTTTGTAGCAGCACCTTGACGTATCATTATCATGAGCAATAAAACAGCTCCAATTGATAGTGCTAAAACCTGCCAAGCTAAACTGACAATAAACGGCCATTGCCAGTTAACCACCCGTGTTTCAAAATTAAATGCAACAAGCAACGTCAACACCAACGCCGCTGCATATTGTAGCCAAATAGAATTCAACAACTCTACTTCATGGCAAAATTTCTTTTGATATAACGTACCTATAGAAATACCCATCAGTGCGGCAACGACAAGCACCACAGCCCAACCAGAAAAACCTTCAAACATAGTGGTCGCATCAAGGGCAAACTGCTCCGCTAAAACTAGGCCCAGTCCGATTAAACCCATCACCAAGCCTAGCCATTGCCGTTTAGACACAGACTCGCCCAGCATCAGCCCTGCAAACAACGCCATAGTCAAAGGTTGCAGACCAATCACCATTGCACTCAGACCCGCCGGCATACCCAAAGAAATGGCTTGGAAAATGCCACCTAAATAAAGCCCATGCAAAAGCAGGCCTACCACCATGCAATGCATTACCAAACGCCAGTTGGTGGGCCAGCGACAGCCCACAACTTTAATAATTAACCATAGCGCCATCAACACCAAGGCAAACCGATAACTCAAAAGGGTAAAAGGTTCCGCATTGGTTTTACCAAATTTAGCCACCAAAAACCCCGTGCTCCAAACCCATACAAATATTAATGGCACGAGTCGTAAATAAGTGGGACTTAAGGTTAAGGACATAACAGTTGGTAGGCTAAAAAAAGGGTCGCCTATCTTGTCACATGCTTTGGCTTTTATATATAGGCCAAAAGTCAATCTAACAGAACTCTAGACTTCACCAGCAACGTACCTTTCACGCTCCCATTTTAACTATTATTAACCTTATCAACCTTATCAACGACCTTATCAATTACTCCCAGATTCAAGTTTAAATCCAACAGTAATAATAAAAATTCTCTGTATCTATTGGCTGCCTGTGTTAGCGCATAGAGCCATCCAAGACTAATGATTAATGCCCCTGTTGAATGATAATTCTAGCAAAAGCAAGAGATTTAAATTAATCAAATATGAACCACTAATGAGTAAATTTATCACCATTATGCAGAACTGTGACACAAACAAACTATGCCTAACTTTTGGTGCTTTGACATTACAAGGAGTTAATTATAGGTGGCACAAAAGCGGTGACGTCAGGTGCTACACCCACAAACAGCTCCACCTCGACTAGGCATGTTAATGCTCCTGGCCCCTGAGCTAACTC
>OJIH01000129.1_pt1 | contig 11797 bp, 8 predicted proteins | sample 1595351 | NCBI WGS metagenome assembly OJIH01 (sample SAMN05416697, study PRJEB24817) | seawater metagenome | isolation source: Sea water | place: Canada:Atlantic | collected 2013-07
AGATCCTCTCTGGTCTCGTGGGCTCGGAGATGTGTATAAGAGACAGATATTCAATAGTATCACTTGCAACGTGATTTTGGTTACCCTAAATGGTCATTTAAAGCTAGGATTTTATTGAAATGCGTCTTGGGCGCGCCCAAGTTTTGTCTATGTATGAAAACAAACTAAGATTAGACAAAAGGTCTCGTATTTAATTTTAAATACAGAAAAATTTAATTACAAAAGACGTGATAGAAAGAAAGGTTTAGAAAAATATAGATTTTAATTCTTGCATAGTGATTTATCAACCAACTAAAGGTTTAATGAGTGAGATCGAAGTTACGAGAGAAACAGTTTAGCCGTTTTCTAAATCTTTTATCTGAGTTAAAGAGTGTATAGTTATTTTTCTTGTTCGACTCATTATGTTTAAAATGTACAATTCTTATATAATTTCAATTCTAATTTTTTAAGTGTTAATTCTTTAATGTTAGATAGGTTAATATTTTAAATTTTGTTTCGTTTTATAAAAAATAGATAGAAGTCGCCTCTTTTTCATGAAATAATTTAAGTTGTGCTCATTTGGTGTTTAACCTTTTCTAGTGTTAATCCAAATAACTTTCTAAGATTTAATTATTAGGTATCGATAGCCACGGAATGACTGATGTTTCTAGGAGATTTTTTTTCGAGAAAACAAATTAGTCCTAATTTGACCGTCTCTTTTGTTTAATATACAGTTAATATATGACATACTTTGAGTTAATAGCCCTTATTAATGATTTAAATAAGTGTCTGCCAGATTTATATGAGTCTTTATTTTCTGATCGTTCACAATTTAATAATGTTTTACCCAAGTATTTATGAAAATATTAAAAGAAAATAACAGCTATGAGACTAGGGTAGTTTTTTCGCCTAAGGTTTCTGAGGAAGAATTAAAATATTACACTCTTGATTATGCAAGACAGTTGTATCGCTTAGGTGCAAAACATATTTCAATAGTATCACGTGGTCAATGTGACTTTGTTTACACTATCAAATCATTTAAGACCGGACATTTTATTGAAATGGGCTTTTTAGCATCGCCACAAGTTTTACCTATTTATGAAAATAAATTAAGATTAGATCAAAATGTACTCTCACATTTAATCCTAAATACAGAAAAAATATAATCCGAAAAAGTCTAGATCGAGTTATAGACTTTCTTTAGAAAAATAAAAAAAATACAATTTATGACTTTACTTGTTATAGGTGCGACTGGAACATTAGGTCGTCAAATAGTTTTTCAAGCTTTAACCAAAGGTTATCCAGTTAAGTGTGGGGTTCGTGAAGTAGACCCAAACGGTTGGTTAGTACGTGCTCCTGAAGTAGAAATAGTGTATTTAGATCTTCGTTTTCCAGACACTTTACCTGAAGCTCTAAAAAATGTTACAGTTATCATTGACGCTTCGACGTTACGTGCTGAAGAAGAATTAGGGACATTAAAACAAATTGATCTAATCACTAAGATTGCACTTATCAAAGCTGCTAAAAAAGCGAACATTCAACGTTTCATTTTTTTATCTATTGCTAATAAACCAATAAACTTTAAACAAGTACCTCTATTAAATTTTAAAAATTCCGTGGAATTATGTTTGAAACAGTCACAAGTTCCTTATACAATTTATCAATTACCTAGTTTTTTCCAAGGTTTGGTTGGACAATATGCCGTTCCGATTTTAGATGAAGAGGCTGTATGGGTTAGTGATCAGGAATCAGCTCTTTCTTATTTAGATGCTGTTGATATTGCTAAGCTTTGTTTACATGGTCTCACACAAGAAAGTCAGTTAAATAAAACAATCGTCCTAGAAAGTGCTACTTGTTGGTTCGCATCTGAGATTATTACTTTATGTGAACAATATTCAGGTCAAACTGCAGAGATTAACGTTATACCTGTGTCTTCACTTGAAGTAAGTCGTAAATTAGCTTCTTTCTTCATGTGGAGTTGGGGAATACATGACCGTTTAACTTTCTCTAGTGTTAGTGGTTCAAATACTTCTTCTAAGGATTTAATTATCCACTCATCGCCGATAACTTATATACACCCGAATGGTAAACTTGATGTTTATCTACGAGCGTATTATTCATTAATGCTGAAAATACTTTCGGATTTAAAATATGATCAAAAAAAAGTAAATCAACGAAAAGATTTAACTTTTTAACTTGAAATATGTAAAGGGTATATGATATAAATCAGTTTTAAAACTTTTTATTTAGATTTACTTATGTTCACCTTAAAAATATTAGTTTATGCATGTATTATTCTCTTTAGTTCCATTTTTATTTTCGGATTTTTATCAAGTGATCCATCACGAAATCCTAGCCGTCGTGATTTAGAATAATCTATTTTGAAGTCTGTTATATTATTATATATATATAAACAGACTTCAAAAATCTCTCTTTTAGAAATTCATTTCAGCAGCTTGGACTTTTTCGAATTGCTTTTTCTTGATAACTAGGAAAATCTGAGTTAAAATGATAAATAAAGTAACAAGCATGTATCCATAAATACGAGCAGGACTTTGTAAAGTAATTTCGGTTTCACTTTGACCAAAGCCACCTACATTCGGATCTTTTGAGATTAAAGTATCCGCTTTAACATAATTACCTTTACTAACTGCTAATTCTAGGCCTTTAGGTACATTATAAATAACATCAGCCCCTGCAGCAGTTTTAATTGTTACTGATGTAATACCTTTCTCAAGGGTAGTAATATCAGAAACTTGGCCAGCTACGGTGGAAATTATTGCATTATTATTTGTTTTATCACCTGTTGGATTAACTTGTCCACGTCCACGATTTGCGCCTACATAAATAGGGTATTTTAAGAAAAATACTTCACTATTAGTAGCGGGATCTGGAGCAAGAACAGGGAAAGTAATTTCTTGGTGTTTATCCCCAGAGATTGGACCTACAACAAGGATATTTTCTGCTTTTGCACTATATGCAGAAATATAAACCCCTTTATTTTTTTGTTTTATTTCATCATTTAGCCTATTAGTCGGTGCTAATTTGAATCCTTCTGGTAAGATGACAACTGCCCCTACATTTAAGCCGCCTTTAGCACCACTCCCTAAAACTTGTTTACTATTTAAATCATAAGGAATTTTTACTTCTGCCTCAAACACACTGTTTGGAAGTACCGCTTGTGGCGTTTCAATTTCAGTAGGTTTAGCGGCTAAATGACAATTTGCACATGCAATTCGTCCATTCGCTTCACGTGGGTTTGCATACGCTTGTTGTGCATAAATTGGAAATGCATTCGCATTTTGTGTATTCAAAATAAGTAATAGAAATGTTGTCGTTAGAAAGTTCGATATTGAAGCTTTCATTGTAGACCAATTATAAAATTTCATGAAATTTTTAATTTGATTTTTGAGCTCTTGTAGAAAAATTTTTCTTAATTAAATTAATTTTTGATATAGTTACTTATTCAATAGAAGTAAGACACTCGCGCCAATTAAATATAAGAAGATAATAGCACCAGATAATAATAATTGTGTTATAGGGTCAGTTGATGGAGTTAGTATAGCCCCTATTATCGTAGCTATTAGTATCACATATTTCCAATATTCTAACATTTGCTTACCAGAAATTATACCAACAATACCTATAATTATCTGGAAAATAGGTATTTGAAATGCGAGTCCTGTGGTATAAAACAATACTAAAATAAAGTCAAAATATTGGTTAAATGACCACAAAGGTTCAATAACACTTTCACCATAGGAAATGAAAAAATTTAAAGAAATAAGTTATCTTTATAGAGAAAATAATCTTAGTACCCGGTAACTTTTAGATCGTAGATTCGAATAGAACTTATCTTTTTTTTAAACTATGAAACCAATCCTAGGCATCATTAGAACATGTAGTAAAGATAAATTCGAGACAATTGTTTTAGGATCAGTCAAACCTTGAATGTAAAGCTGTCAATCTACATCTAAATGCTGAGTCAAAAGTAAGTACTTCATTATATTTTAAAACTAGTTTTAAATATTAAAATTACAAAACAGTAAAGAAGATCCAAAGATCGCGAAATTTTTGATCCCACCGAAGAGTTTTAAATGGATACAGTCGATTTTACAGCTATTGATCAAACTAGAGGTAGATATTGTCCACATCTCACATTCACCTCCTCTAGAAAGTCTTTGTTACTTTGAAAAAAAAAAACTCGATGTTAACTTTATGAAACTGACTCCTTTTGTCATTTACCAAAAATAGGCGCGGATTCCGTGCGTTTTTCCTTGCCTTAATATCATCCGAACTACGTTTAAAGGGTCTGCATAACTTCCTTATAAATTTTTATTATTAAAAATTTTCTACCCACAGTCCAGTCACGAGCTCTTTATGAACTCTCGAAATTAGTGAGAGCTGAAGCCAAATATGAAACCTAGAAGTTTTCGTGTGTATTTCGTTCCTGTTTTACTCTAAATCGTTTTAATAAAATTGAGAACTACTATACGCTAGAATTAATTGAATTCAAACATTAATTCGTTTAACAAAATTTTTTATAATAGTAAATTCTAAAAATTTCTTTTTATATGCTTAACTTTATAGTATTATATATTACTAATTAAGAAAAATAGAAATTAATTTCGTTTATAAATTAAAAATAAATAAAACACCTCTGTAACTTATATATCACTATTTATTTTCTTAGGAGTTTTGTAAAAAGAAGAAATTTATATGTCACGTTATCGTAATGCGAAACTTCGGGTTATTCGACGTTTAGGTGAATTACCTGGTTTAACAAGTAAAATACCGAAGAAATCTTATCCCCCGGGTGTCCATGGTCCAAGTAAAAACGAAAAGAAATCTTCCATATCAGAATATGCTATTAGATTACAAGAGAAACAGAAGCTTCGCTTTAATTATGGTATTTCAGAGAAACAATTATTGAATTATGTTAAAAAGGCTAAACGTTTACCTGGAGCAACAGGTACAATAATTCTACAATTATTAGAAATGAGACTAGATAGTATTATTTTCCAATTAGGATTTGCAAATACGATAGCTGCAGCTCGTCAAATCGTATCTCATGGTCATATTAAAGTAAATGGTAAGAAGTTAAATATCCCAAGTTTTCAATGTAAACCTAATGATGTAATTTCCATTGTTGATAAAAAACAATCAAAAAATTTGATTTCTAAAAATATTGAAACAACAAATCGTCATTCTCGATTAAAATCTCATCTTGATTATAACGATCAGATGAAACAAGGAAAAGTTATAAATATGGTTGATACAAAAGACATTGATTTAAATATTAATGAATTACTGATTGTTGAATTTTATTCTAAAAAATAAACAAATAGTTCTAATTTAAAGAGACTAGATATAAAATATTATGGATTCATAGAAAGAAAATAATTTTATGAAATTTAAATTTAAGAAAGAGTTGGAATCGGATCTTCTTCTAGAATTACCGTTCACTGAACACGTGGAAGAATTAAGACAACGAAGTTCACATATTTTTGTTTTAATCATAGTTTCTGCAATCATAGCGTTCTTAAATGTTAAAGATATTGTTCAAATATTAGAATTACCTGTTACAAGTATAAAATTTTTTCAACTTGCTCCTGGTGAATACTTCATATCAACCGTTAAAATTGCATTCTACTCAGGTTTTTTAGTTACAAGCCCTTTTTTATTAACTCAGTTAACTATCTATATTATACCAGGATTAAATAAAGGTGAAAAGAATTTGATTCTGCCTTTACTCCTAGGGTTAACACTGCTATTTTTCTTTAGCTTGATTTTTTTGTACTTTATTTTAATACCTGCAGCAATAAACTTGTTAAAACTCAAAGTTTATTGGGATATTTTGAGTTCAACCCCGTAATAAAATATATATAAATGTATAATTATATGAAATTCTTTAAAAAGTATTTTATGGGGTATTTTGTACTAAAAAAAACAGACAAAATAATTATCAAGAAAATCAAGTTTGCGTCAACTATGCACAGTATAAGTTCTTAGGTGAATTCACTTTTGAAGTAATTTTTGTTTACTCGGTAACGGGACGAACAACGAACTATTGCCTTAAAAGTAGCACTTCAAACATTATTAGAGCCATTGTTGGAATCAATCGTTCAAAGCGAGGCTGAAACATAAAGTTTCTTAACGGAAGGAAAAAGGTGTGAGAGGAGAGAAAAAAGGATTTACTTTCTTTTCTAATGAAAACTATGGATTCATGCATTTTTACATCTCCTTAAACCATACTAAAATGTAAGTCGTGAGATAATTAGAAGGATGTTAATAAAATAATCGCTCTGCTCTAAAAGCTTCCAAATCAGAACATTACTAGCATAGTTTTCGTGGTTAGATTTCTTAATTATGAAAGACATGAACGATATTGAATTTGGAACAATCAGTGGTCATAGAAAAATTGATACTCTCCTATGTTAAAGAGTGATTAAGACGAGACTTCTCTTCTATTATAAGCTGTAAAAACCTGCGTAAATAAAAGGCTCTAAAACCCTTAAAGATTCTTAGGTTTATGCTAGAAGATTTTTTGATGCTTTTTAAAATAAAATTTTTTTAAATTTGATTTTGCTATTGAAATAGAGAATGTGATTTGTGACTGTTTATATTTTCGATAATAATGTTTGGAACAAATAGACAGAGTATCTCAAAAAGTCAGAATTTTAAAACAAAATTTAATTCATTTGACATTTTTAATCTCTTAAAATTTTGAAACAGTGTTCTAGTTCTTAACACTTCCTATGTTACTTTTTTCGTTCTCATTTTCAACGTGAAAATAGATAGTAGGAGTATTAAGCGAATTGATTGGCGGAGGATGGATTTGAACCATCGACTTTCGGGTTATGAGCCCAATGAGCTACCAGACTGCTCTACTCCGCATTAATACTTTGATATAATCATATAACTTGTAAAATTACAGTGATTCAGCTTTTTACTCAAATTTTCAATTATTTAGATAGTCCAGACACAAACTATTGAATTTGTTGTAAGTGGAAAAAACTAGATAGGAGAGTGATCTGCAATAATCTTTGTAATCGTAAAAGATACAAAGTTAAACACAGACTATTATTTTTATTTCTAAATGAACAAAAAATCCTCTTAAGTCTTTAGAATGTCTAGTATTAACGGTCTTTCAAGTATCTTTTTTAGAAAATAAAACAATTATTATATATAGAGAAGAAAGCTGAATGTAAAAAAACTAACAAAAATCAATAAGATTGAGCTCTTTAAGATGGAGCGCGAATACCGAAGAAATAAAAAATCTTATAAAAGCTTAGTTATTAAAACAAAATCATTTTTTGACAGCCAAAGATAGACCCAATCTAAGAATTCTTTTGAGGCTTAAATTCAAGATTTTTCTAAACTCGCCCGCTCCCGATAAAGAGATTAGATTCTAGCATTATACTTATTCTACGAGATCATAAAGCAAAAGTCGGAGCTCCGAAGATCTATCTTGAGAAAAGAAAACACCCGCCAGAGTTTATTTTGATTAACATCGATCATTGTAAGAAGCATTTAATAAAAAACGTTTAGTGACTCTTGAAATTTCCCGCCCCGTTTTTTATTAAATGCAAATCAAGTCGACTTTTCTAAATCGCATGCACAGACATCTCTGAGTAAAACTCTTGTATTTTATTAGAAAAGAATTCAAAAATAATCTAATAAATAATTGAACTTTACAAAGAAAATCTATAAATCAATCTAGACTTTTTCGGATTCTATTTTTTCTTTATTTAGGATTAAATGTGAGAGTACATTTTGATCTAATCTTAATTTATTTTCATAAATAGGAAAACTTAGTAAAGATCATTCTCTATAGATATTTTTCGTCTCCGCTATTCCAGTCCTTTTGAATATAGAAATCCAGATCAGGAAAAATATTTTATGATAGTATATTAAATATAAAAGCTTTCGATAAAAAATCGGAAAATAAGATGAGATTGCTTTTATTCAAAAAAGAAACTTCAGCTCTACCTGACAATAATATCCATTTTATCGAATCAGTAAATTGTAAGAAATCTTGACTCGACTCATCGAAATTCAAAATGATATGAGTATTGGAACTTGTTTATCCGTCACGAAGTCTCAATATAGCCTGGTAAAAACTTTTATTAAGAGAGAACTCTTTCAAAAAATAATGGTGTTGAATGTAGGAACAAGTGCTTAGTTTTATCTATGACACTTGTTCTTTTAATTTAAATTTAGTAATTTTACTTCTTAATTACTCGAGGTGTTTCTCTAAAGAAAACAGAAAAGAAAAGAACCATTAGAGTACCAATTAATAAAAATGTGTATATTAAAGCTTCCATATGTAATAATTTTGTGCTGATTTTTTTAATATCCGATTTTTGTTTCAACTTATAGACTTATATCTAGTTTAATTCTTTAATAGATAAAGGAATTAAATTTTTTATACGATATCAATACGTATTTCGTGGTTAAGTAAAAGTAGAAAAAACTTCGATTCAATATATCTACCTAATATTAGAGAGATTTAAAACTGGATAATACTAAAAATACCACTGTTAAAAACCAAACTAATTGGTTTAGTTTATCTGATGTTGTTTGTGGGCTACCTAGAATACCATTTCCCATATTGAAGTTTTGTATACTACCCTTATTAGGTAATCGAAATAAAATCAGAAGTATTAAGCTGATGCTACAGATAAGCCAAATTTTATCTAACATGTGTGTCTTTTAATCACCTTGGACTTTTAGTAATCCGAAGCCTAAAGCAAGACCGAAAAGTGTCATAGCGAAACATGTTGCTGCTGTAGTAAGAATTTCAGAAAAGACTACCATATTAATAAAATATTTGATTAATTTTTTTTAGTGTTGCTAGAATCCATTACGACCCCAAACGACTAACGCTAAAGAGAAGGTGAAAACGGTCATTAAACTAGCCCAACCTAAACTTAAAACATCCATTAAATGTATCCTCGTAAATTATATATAACATGACTATTATAGTTATGTTAAAGAGATTTGGCCACTCTATAATATTAATACATCCATCTAAAAATAATTTATTGACTTGATATAAATATATATAGTAATTTTCAAGGAATTGGTTTTCGTTATAATTGCTCTTTATGATAAAATTAAGATGAATAGGCTTATATAAAAAATCATTTCATTGTATTTTTCCCTAGAGAATTGCAATCTTATGTTAATTAAAGAATCCGAGAGATAGACATTGACATACTAATTGAGTATTTATAACTATCTATGAATTGATCAAGGCGAGATCTCGATTTAATTAATAGAGTTTTATAGATTTTCAGAAAATACCTGATTGGAACAAACGTAATTTTAAATTTATTTTCTGTAGTGTCCATAATTTATTGATTTATCAATTTCAGAATATTAAATTACTAAAATTTCTAGTTTACCATGAGCAAGTAGTTTGTTAGACGAAATAATTGTTAATTTAGAATATTTATAAGCGATGTATTTTATCGCAACTATTATGTTCGTTGAAGTTATTGTAAGTTAAAGTTATTCACATTTGCCCGAATATGACACAGAGTAACTTGTTTATCTATACTAGACTTCTTATGTTATCGATCCTAATCGAACAAAATTCCAACATGGGTGAGGTATTCTTAGATAATACACGAGTAAAGACAGTATAATGTCGAATATTAAATTTCTATATTTTAAACTAGTGCAATAAAATATTGCAATATCTAAAATTTAAAATTTTTAACCATTGCCAATGAGTCTAAAGAATTAATATAATAAATATATAATTGGAGAGATGGCAGAGTTGGTCGATTGCGTCTGATTTGAAATCAGATGAATCTCACGGTTCCGAGGGTTCGAATCCCTCTCTCTCCTTTTGATCTAAGTGTTATAAATATTCTAATTTTCTAGTAAATTTCAATTATCCAACTTGGTAATTGTTTTTTAATCTTATTTTAATTTAAGAAGATCTTAATTTGATTAATTATACAAAACTCTTTTAGCTTTTTAGAACATTAACTTTATTAAATAACTCTTAAATGATATAACTAAGCGAAACTTTAGAAGATTATTTTATTTCAATATTTTTATGTAATTCTTTCATAATGTTTTTTCCCTTCTCTTAATCTAATCTGAATAATGATTTGAAATCTTTGAGAGTTTTCTATTCGCAAAACCCTGTGGAAAAGACTATATAAACTCTCGACGCGAACATGTCGAAATAGAAGAGATGAGAAATTCTATTAGATAAATAGATGATAATGATTGGAAAAGTTACGAAACCCCAAAGAAAAAGATAGAGGAGAACTCTTTCTAATGACAAACAGACTGCGTTAGAAGAATAAAAAATCTTAAAGAGTTAACAATATCGATCTTCAGCTAGATTTGAGAGCAACTCCAATCCTAAACTATATCTCGCTTCTCTAATTCTCTACTACAACATTCGAATTATCTCTCTGAAATTTTTTTAATAAGACTTATGAAGCTGACCAAAACTTGTAAGTTTTGGAGACTCTTATTAAGAGAACTTTCGTCTCGTACATTTTTTAAAGAGCTTTTTCAGCTAACTGGTTAGGTTGAACTAGCTAAGACTTGCTTGACGCGCATTATGAGAAATGTGTTTACAATTGAGCTTCAAACATGCACTAGAAATAAGTGACGTTCGAGAGCCTTGTAAAAGATGGGTCTTCTCACTTACAAAGTGTTTTCAACTAAGTTTAAGCTTTATATGAAAAAGTTACGAGATATTCAGAAAGACGAAAGTCAATAATAAACTGATTTGAAATTAGTTGTAGCTTTTGACAATAATCTTTTACAAATCACATCGAGATATTAATGGGAATGATATAATTTTAACTAGACAAGTTCTATCAATTATTATAAATTATATCTACGGGATGTAGCGCAGCTTGGTAGCGCGTCTGCTTTGGGAGCAGAATGTCACAGGTTCAAATCCTGTTATCCCGATTTTCACTGTCATTTTTTATCTAGATTTTCTTATTTTTATTTCCCTATCTAACTTTATGATTATTGAAAGAGTGAGTTGATTTCTTAATTGTTTTTTCTAGTCTCACTGTTATAGATCTATGTTAATTTTTTAGAAGAGAAAAATAAAACTCTACTTGGACCCAGATATCGTTTTATGATTTATGTGAATAGAATTTAGAGAAAATAATTACGAGAACTCGAGTTTTGTTCTTAATTATAGTACTTATTTTACGTTGACTAATATCATAAAAACTTACTCTAGAAGAGAGAAAAAAGAATATTTTCAATTAAGTTTAGTCTTCATGCTCTTCAAAAGGGTCTGTCAAATTTTTAGCACTTGGGCCAAATGCCGAATAAACTGAATAACCTGTAATACCTAATAATAAGCTTGCAACAAATATAATCAATATAGTAGCTGTTTCCATGTTTTCAAAAATTTTATTATTTTAATGTAACTAATTATAGTTACTTCAATAAAATATAGCACTTATTAATATTATAGTTAACAATTATTCTATTCTTTTGTTTTTAATTGGATTTTAAAAATGTGGATTGATTACAATATTTTTATTATTTTTTAATAGAAAAATCTATATCTCAAATTTTGAACATCTACTAAATATCTATAAATTTAAATTCTCAAAATTCTCTAGTAGAGTTTATTTAAAAGTTACTCTCGTGATTTAGTTTAAATAAAGCTTCTGTTAATAATCCTCATTTTTGATCGTTTTTATTTCATTCGTCAACCCTCAAACCGTTAATTTTCAACAGTTTGTCTTTGTTTGTTGACCAATCTTCCTGTCTCTTATACACATCTCCGAGCCCACGAGACCAGAGAGGATCTCGT
>OJIH01000136.1_pt1 | contig 11331 bp, 6 predicted proteins | sample 1595351 | NCBI WGS metagenome assembly OJIH01 (sample SAMN05416697, study PRJEB24817) | seawater metagenome | isolation source: Sea water | place: Canada:Atlantic | collected 2013-07
AAGATGGATATAATGTGAAAAAGCTCTGAGCATACAGGTTATACACTGCTAATATTGGTATACTGTAAAATCCTGCGCTATAGAGTCTATCAAATGAAGTTACAATAAAACCGTAACTGTCTTTTTTTGCCCAAGACCCTGTCATATTAGCCGCAGTCAACTTTTCTCTTAATAAGAAATTTTTACGTTGTGCATAAATATCAAAGATAACGCACCCAATGAAGAGAAATGGCAACGCTTCGTAAAATAAATCCATATTTGAAGCGACTTTATTTAACCCTATTTGCACATCCGGGAAATTTGAATAGTAATCGGCAACTCCTCGCGTTTGGAATTGTAATCTACATTCTTGCTGTAGAAAGGCTACCTTGGTATCCCTTAAAATTATAGGAAGACGATTTAGCATTGCCGCTAACACCACCAAATTAATGAAATTGACTATATACTTATTACCTTCGTCCAATAATCTTTCTAAAATATTCGATAGAACAGAAGTGAGCATGGATAGGGGCCCTATTCCTATCTTTAGTACAATACCTATTATCAGCAACCACATGAGCACAAACACAATCCCGGCAATAATAACGGTAAGTATTGTATCTGTAGGCTCGATCATATCAAGCATAAGTTCTCCTCTTTTAATATAAAGTTTAATCGGTTATTATTTATTTGAAGCCCCTAGGGGCAGAGGGACTTGAACCCTCACAGCCAATCGGCCAACGGATTTTAAGTCCGTCGTGTCTACCATTCCACCATGCCCCCAACAAAATTTAGGCGACACCCAGATTCGAACTGGGGAATAAAGGATTTGCAATCCTCTGCCTTACCACTTGGCTATACCGCCAATAAATTTATAATGTTATTATATAGCAATAAAACTGAAATTATACAACCTTTTTTGATAAATTATAAAAAGTTTGTCCTAACTTTTGTCCTAACTATAAACTAAACATTTGAATAATCTAAATTTGAATAAGAAGAATTGAAAAACAGTTGCTAAATACTTTATTTGAAAAATTAGTATAAGTTTTTTATTTTGGTAAAAATTTCAAGCTGACCTTCTGTGTCAACTATGATAAAATAACAACCGATTAAAGAATAAAAAATTAGAAGATTTTTATGAAAAATTTTGATAAAAAAGATCATATTATACATATTATAAATATATATATTAGACCAAAAAAATGGAACTTTACTGATAAAATATAGCAATAATCGATGTTTTATTAAAGCTTTTCCTCAAGTAACATGAACTAAGTTTTCTTTCGGTTTTCGAAAACTTACCATCCAAGAATATCACTTTAGATAATTCTTTGAAGCTCAAATTTCTGATTCTTGAAGATAAAGTTTTATCGTGGTAAAATTTTCAAATTACTTGGAGAAAATAAACACGATTAAATAAATAAAACATTAGAAAAAACTTTGATAAAAAAGATACATACATAAATATATACTAGCAAAAAAATTAAATGAGTCAAAAAAATGAGAACTTTATTGATAAAACATTCACAATAATCGCCGATGTTTTATTAAAGACTTTTCCTGCAAGTAAGCAGGAAAAACAAGCCTTTTTCTACTACCGAGAAGGCTTAGCCGCACAATCCGCAGGTGAATATGCAGAAGCTTTAGAAAATTATTATGAAGCGCTACAAATTGAAGAGGATCCATATGATCGCAGCTATATTCTTTATAATATTGGATTAGTTTATTCTAGTAATGGAGAGTATCTACGAGCTTTAGAATACTACCACCAAGCATTGGAATTAAATCTAAACTTACCCCAAGCATTAAATAACGTAGCTATAATTTATCATTACCAAGGGGTAAAAGCTAAAGAAAGTGATAACTTAGAAGTAGCTAAAACATTTTTTGACAAAGCAGGTAAATATTGGCAACAAGCCATCAAATTAACTCCAAATAACTATATAGAAGCTCAAAATTGGATCAAAACAACAGGTAGAATATAACTTTTTTACAGAACATATTTGTTTGATCATCATCGTAATAATAATCTATTTTATAGAATAAGAGAATTTTTTAAATATAAAAAATTATGGTTGAAATTAAGCCTTAACGAATGCTTTTTGATATTAAAAATAAAAAGCATGAGGGGACTCGAACCCCTAATCATTAGATTCGGAATCTAATACTTTATCCTTTAAGCTACATGCTCTATATTAAAGTAGAAGTCTTTGTATAGGAGAGGAAGGGATTCGAACCCTCGGTATATAGAAAGATATACAATAGATTAGCAATCTACCGCTTTCGACCACTCAGCCACCTCTCCTAACTATTAAATTATTTTATCAGTTATTTATAATAATTTTAAATTAATTAGTGTTCGCAGTCTATTGTCGACTCGTTTTTACCAATCTAAATTTAGCAAATTTTGTTTTTTAATGCAATATTTTCTCACTTTTGTCTGTTTAATTTTCTTATTCGTAAGCTAAAATTCTTAATAGTTTAGTAAATATACACTAAATTGTTCTTTTGGTCGTTAATCACTTTCTACAAAAAAATTTGTGTCACAAATATAAAATCACCAATATAGACAAGTCAAAATCTTTGCTCAACTTTCGATCACGATTAATCAATATTGTTTAATCCAAAAATCTAGAAATAAGTTCCTTATATATATATTAAAACTGTAGACATTTTCGAGCTCAAATTTTAAAAATTCCGTAAAATATCAGCTAAAATCGTGTAGTTAATTTTTATAATATTAGATGCTTCGTAACAGAATTATAATTTATTAAAAACATAACGTAATTCTAATTTAGAAGTACCCAACAAATTTAAAATTTTTTTGTGTATGAAAAAAATTATCAAAGGATCGGTAAAATAAAATTATGATGATGAGAGAGTCAGACAAAATCGTTACGATGTCGATCGTAAAACTTATTCATTTATGACCGATATTTATATTTAAATTTTCCTTATTTCTAACTTTATTAAGTTAAATACGAATGTCAATCAATAAATATTTATAATATTAGTTTTTTATAACCAGGTTTTATGATAGAATTTTTGATACTGATTATAAAATACAAGAACTATGCTTACAAATACACAAGTTTTTTTAGCTTTATCAATTGCTCTAGTAACATCACTTTTATCTATCAGACTTGGATTAGCTCTATACGAATAATTTAAGCAAATATGAATATGAGAAATTGATATGTTCAAGATATTGAAATAAATTCTCAAGTTATAAAAAATTACGTAAAGAAGACAAATATGAATAAGAAGATTACACTGCCTATATTTCCTTTTACTGCAATAGTAGGGCAAGAAGAAATGAAACTTGCTTTACAGTTGAATGTTATCGACCCTAAAATTGGAGGGGTTATGATCATGGGTGACCGTGGCACAGGGAAATCTACGACAATTCGTGCCATTGCAGATTTATTACCTGAAATTGAAATAGTAAAGGATGACCCGTTTAACTCACATCCCACAGACTATGAATTGATGAATTCGGATGTACTTACAAAAATACAAAATGGAGAAGCTTTAGAAATAGGCAAAATAGACTTACCCATGATCGATTTACCATTAGGTGCAACAGAAGATCGTGTATGTGGTACAATCGATATTGAAAAAGCATTAACTGAAGGTGTCAAAGCTTTTGAACCTGGATTATTAGCAAAGGCTAACCGAGGTATTCTTTATGTTGATGAAGTAAATTTACTTGATGATCACCTAGTAGACATATTACTCGATTCGGCAGCATCTGGATGGAACACAGTTGAGCGAGAAGGGATATCAATCCGTCATCCGGCCCGTTTTGTACTTGTAGGTTCAGGAAACCCCGAAGAAGGGGAATTAAGACCACAATTATTAGATCGATTCGGAATGCACGCTGAAATAAGAACGGTGCGTGACCCTATTTTAAGAGTTCAAATCGTCGAAGAACGAACTTCTTTTGATTCTAATCCTGAAGCATGGATAAATAAATATCAAACAGAACAAGAACTGCTAGCGAAAGCAATTGTTGATGCTAAATCATTATTACCAGATGTAAATATTAATTATGACCTTCGTGTTAAAATTTCTGAAGTTTGTAGTGTCTTAAATGTAGATGGTTTACGTGGCGACATCGTAACAAATCGTGCCGCTAAGGCATATGCAGCTACACAAAAAAGAACTGAAGTTAGTATAGATGATATCGAAAAAGTGATCACTCTTTGTTTACGTCACCGATTAAGAAAAGATCCTTTAGAAACAATCGATTCAGGCGACAAGGTTAATCAAGTATTCTGCGAAATCTTTGATGTTTAATTGATAGGCTTAGTAGGAATCGAACCTACATTAAAAACTTAGAAGGTTTTTGTCCTAATCCGTTAGACGATAAGCCTTTTGTGACCTAGTTTAAATATGAAATAGTTATATTTCTTTATATAATTAAAATATAAAGAAATATAACTATAGTATCTACTTAAAATATTTAATTAATAAATATTTTACAAATTAGGTACATTCGCACTTGATGATTGAAAAGCTATGTAGCCTTGTAATCCATTGACTTTTTCATTTAACTCGGCAAATTTCTCATCGCTGATAAGATTCTTTATATTAGAAACCATTTTTTCTGTCTCTGTTTGAACTTCTGGATTTAAATTAGCTGCAAGCTTCGTAGCTTGCTCACATGCAGAATTTGCGTTATGTACTAATTCAAATTGTTTACGACGTTTACGATCTTCTTTAGCATATATTTCAGCCTCTGAAACCATTCTTTCAATATCACTTTCTTCTAAACGAGATGAACCACTAACCGTAATCGATTGCTCAATCCCTGTATTTTTATCACGTGCACCTACACATAGAATTCCATCAAAATCCAAATCGAACGTAACTTGAATTCTTGGTTCACCTCGAAGTGCAGAACGAATACCTTCTAAATTAAACGAACCTAAACTTTTATTATCTTTCGCAAATTCACGTTCACCTTGAAGTACCTGAATTTCAACATTAGGTTGATAATCTGTAGCAGTTGAAAATATTTCAGAACGACGATTAGGAACAGTTGTATTACGTGGTATAATAGAAGTCATAAGCCCACCTAATGTTTCCACGCCTAATGAGAGAGGTGTAACGTCTAACAAAATAAGTTCTTTAATTTCACCAGAAATAACAGCTCCTTGTATAGCTGCACCAACGGCAACCACTTCATCTGGGTTAACGGTTTGATTAGATTCTTTACCGGTCAATGACTGAACAAGACTCTGAACGCTTGGAATACGAGTTGAACCACCTACTAATACAACTTGATCTAATTTATCCACACCTAATTCAACAGCACTTAAAGCTGTTTCAATAGGAGTTTTACATTTTTGCATTAAATCTTGACATAGAGATTCAAAAAATTCACGTGTAATAATTTCTTCAATATGCTTCGGCCCATCAGTACCAGCTGCCATGAATGGTAAATTAATTTTTGTTTCAGTTACTGTTGATAATTCAACTTTAGCTTTCTCTGCAGCATCAAGTAATCTTTGAACAGCTTGCTTGTCATTTTTTAGATCAATACTTTCTTCTTTTAAGAACTTCTCAGTTAAATACTCAACTAACTTTTGATCAAAATTATCACCACCTAAGAAAGTATCACCAGATGTCGCTAATACCTCAAATATACCATCACCTACTTCTAAAACGGAAACATCCAATGTTCCGCCACCTAAATCAAAAACTAAAATAACTTCATTTTCTTTTTTATCTAGACCATATGCTAAAGAAGCAGCTGTAGGTTCATTTAGAATACGAACAACATCCAAACCAGCAATTTTACCCGCATCTTTAGTTGCTTGGCGTTGTGAGTCATTAAAATAAGCAGGAACTGTAACAACAGCTTTTTCAATCTCTTGACCAGTATAGGTTGATGCCGCACTAGCTAATTTCCTCAAGACTTGTGAAGAAATCTCTTCTGGACTAAAAATTTTATTATCTAAATTAGGGCATTTAAATTTTATTGTTTCACCTTCTGTTATGATAGGGTAAGTGACATCTTTGGCACCTTCACTTAATTCTCGTGGGTTTGAACCAATAAATCGTTTTGCCGAATAGAATGTATTCTCAGCGTTAATTACGCTTTGTCGTTTAGCAATTTGACCTACTAAGAGTTCTTGTTTTTTAGTATACCCAACGACTGAAGGTGTAGTGCGCAGACCTTCAGAATTTGGAATTACAACAGGTTGCGTTCCTTCGATTAAAGCAATCACTGAATTTGTAGTACCTAAATCAATACCGACGACTTTATTCATCACTTATATGTTCTAATTTATTAAATTACCTATAGATCAATACACATTCTTTAAGTGTCTAAATTATAAATGATTTTAACTAAAAAAAAAATAAAGGTCAGAAGCGACTAAAGGATCATCATTAACTAGGATCTAGATACTAAAATAGATGTGAGTCTGTTAAGACTCGATTATTAATTTCACATAAATAACATTTCCAGGATATCTTTCACAGTCCGTTTAACATTTGTTAATGCTAAGCTGATGTCAAATTGAACGAATCTTTTAATATATTTAATATAATTATCTTTTATCTTCACAGCATTTCGCAATATAATTTTCATTTTTGATTAGTGCATAGTGGTCAAAAAATTCTGATAATTTCTCAATATCGATAAGTTAGGATAAATTAAGTTTTTGCTTGCAATTTTGATCAAAATTATCATCGCCTAAATCAAAAACTAAAATACTTTATATTTCTTTTTATCTAGATAAAGTGAGACAAAGAACCTTAATAAATTTTCAGTATTTTTAGTTCTTGTTGGTACATTAAAATAAGTCACTCGGACACGAGCTAATTTTTAACGTGAAGAAATCTTTTCTGTAAAAACTCTATTATTTAAATTTGGTATTTAAACTCTATTGTTTATTTCTATTATAATAATAATAATTAGTCATTTTTGACACCAATTCTCGTGAGTTTAACAAAAAATCGTTTTCGATTATAACAGTGAATTCGCTTTGTGTTAGCTTTGCTTTAATCTAAGCTAGATGTTTAATAATCGAAGTATAGTCGTAGTTCATGAATTTCTCAATAGATTTTGGTAAGGTAATTTAGATTCTATTATCTAAATCAACGACGATTCATTCTTAGATTCTAATTTCTAAAATCATGATAGTATACTAAACATCTTACCTATATGTGATTTTAACTAAAAAAATAAATGAAGAACGATACATCTGACTGGACTTGAACCAGCGTATAACGGATTATGAGTCCGGTGCCTAACCACTCGGCCACAGATGCTAAAATGGAGCTGGTGGGAATCGAACCCACATGCAATTGTACTTTCTGAAGGATCATTCACAAGTTTAGCTTAATAAAGCTTTTAAAGAACATAATTAGAAAAACCTTGACTAAATTAAACAAATGGATTAACTAGAGGGTATCGAATTTTTAATTATTTAGAATAGAAAATTTCTAAAATAATAACAAATATTTAAGCAAATGCTAGTTTTGTTGGGAAAAAGAAGTTTTTAATAGCGTTTATTGTATTAAAGTTTGACTTATTTCGAAAATCAACCGACTTGCACCGTAAGAAAAAAACAATTGTCGAAACCAGGGCAGCCCCCAACTAACTTTCAAACTTTTAAGAATAATGTTTAAATAATGTTTAAAATAAATAACTTAGAAAACGAAGCACTACAATTATTAATATTAAGTTGGATCTGTCTTAATAATGTATCACATTCTAATAAAAAAGAACAGGAAACAAGAATACAAGTTCTAGAATATCTTAATTCTTTATCGAAAGATAAAAGTAAATGTGATAAAAAGAAACTTCAACTAAATCTTGTTTTTATAATATCCGAATCGAAAAGTAAAACCCAAATTTTAAAAGAAATTAAAAAATATAAATTATTCTATAACGCAAAAAACAAAATTTTCAACAAGCCTTTCAGTTCTAAAACAACAATAAAAGATTATTATAATTATCAGCAATATTTAGAGAGATTCGATTTCTTCTACAGAAGAAACCAAACTGTGAAGAATAAAAGTAACACGGAAATTAAAATAAAAGCGATTAAAAGTTTAGAAATTCTAAGTTATGTCTGTACTAAATTAATAAAAGAGGACAAAAAATAAGTTTATTTTGCTTTGAAGAGTGGAAATTAATAATTAATCTTCTCGACAAATCACGATAGTTATTCGAAATGTTGTAATTTCAAAATTAAAAAAAGAAATCAATTAAATTATAAGATGAAATCTCCTTCACCACGATCACCATGATATAATAATTACATCATAGTAAAGATTTTTTGTATAGGATTTAAATTTAAAAGGACAGATTCAGGTGATAAAGTTCCCAAAATGTTGAGTAAAAAATTAATAACTAGGTTTTTAATTATTTTCTAATTTCTAAAAACTAAAAGATACAAAAGTTCAGATGATATTGAAAATTAAAATATTTTTAACTCAACAAATAACTTTTTTACTATTTGCTGTATTACAGTTAATTTTCTCATAAAACGACAAATTAAAACATCGAGAGAAATGCTGACTTGCTCTGTGAATTATCTTCTCATCAAGTTTTTGTAATCCGTTACCATGTTAGTATTTCTCTATCTCCATATCTCTTTAGAAATGTTGTTTTTTCATGAGGATTCAAAAGCTGATATTATCATCGACGAATTTTTTGGTTACTAAAGCACGCGTTAATTGACGTTCGGGAATCAATCATCTAACCTTATAAATTTGTTCATAAGAATAGCATTCAATATTTTTTAAGTATTCACAAGATTCATCATCAAATTCTTTGAGAGTCGAGTTGTTTCCTTAAAGTAGTAATCTTTAGGCTCAACTTCCTGTTTTTATTATTAAAGTTTTGCAATAATGTGCACGTGAACAGTTCTAGTTTAGAGCTTCACCTATATTTTTGATTCATTATTGTATTATGGAATAATTTATCAATTTTAGATAAAAAAATATCAGAGTATTTTATATTAAATACAAATATTTAGAACCTTGATTTTCTCTAGCACGCTCCCCTGATTCAAGTGATGAGGCTCTCAATTTGATTCATCTGGACGTGAGGAGTACTTATAATCAGACTTTTTTTAAAAGATATCATTGGAAATACATGCAAGATACAGTTTCCCACGCTTTTTTTAAAGATAGACTCACTGAGAGATGCCTAGAACCAGATTCGAACTGGTGACACGAGGATCTTCAGTCCACTGCTCTACCAACTGAGCTATCCAGGCTACATACATTCAAGATAGCAAATTTTGTTTTAAAATGCAATGCTTGTTAGTTTTGTCTAATTTTTTTACCTAGTTTATCCTTTGTGAGTGGATCTTTATTAAATAGTTTCATAAAAATATTATCTTTTAAAATTATCTCTTGAGCCTTGTGAATTTTTAACACGAGATAGAGTCAAGAACTCTAAAATCAAGAGATATAGTTTCAAAGAAACCGATAACACTCAGTTCTTGGTATAAAATTCATTAATATTTGACAAATGTTTCCTGTTGAAAAAAATGATAAAAAATTTGAAGATTCTAATCTTCAAATTACATTATCACTTCAGTATGTATAATATATACATATAATGAAACAATTCATTTAGATAATTTTAATCTTTCTTTAATCTCTCTAATCTTGAAAAATCCGAAAGTTAAATTATTTGATATTAACAATAGAAATGCTCAGATCTATATTTTTTGTTTTATTAATTTAGATGTAAATTAACGTTTCTTCATTATAAAAGTTATTTACCAGAAAAGATCACTTAAATCTCATATAAAAATTATTTAGATTATACCCCTCAAGAAAATTGTGAGGGCGAGTTGAACTCTGTAAAATGAAAAAACTTCTAAGTTCTATCTTACTCCCAAGATTTGGAATAAGGGTTGTTAGTCTTTAAAGTTTTTATTTTAAAGGTCCAAAGAGGCTAACTCTGATTTAATGCATGTTGTGATATATTGAGAACAGTAGAAGAATGCTCGTTAAGAGTAGATGCGTTTGTTGAATTATATATTAAAAATTATTTAGAGAGTTGATTTCAAAAAATCTCACTTTATTTTTATTTTATTTATAACAAGCGTCTCTGTCTAAATGTTATTATTTAAAAAAATTTAAATTTATTAATTTTATGAGTATACTAAAGCATACTAAAGACGATGGTTTATTAGTTTGAAAAATTAGATCTATAAAAACTTTTATCTATGTGTTCCCTTAAAATTGCAAATCGATAAGAACAACTTAAAAGCTAGATTTTTATATAGTATTTTTATAAAACTATTGAGATAAAGATTTTGTTCATATAAAACATAGGATAACGAAAAAATAAACGTCAAATCTTTATTTTAAAACAAAGTTTGATCTTATTTGTTAATTAAATAGCTCGACCCATTAAAAAGGGTGAAATTGTTGTAGCATCTCATTATTCATAATGTTATTTTTTTTAGCACGGAGTCAGTGGTTGGTCGAAATCCAATTTTTAAATTGAATCAGATGAACAGAAGTCCACGGTCTCTAAAGAGAAACTCTTAAAATCTAATTGATTCTTATTTGTTGGTACTTAAAAAGTCTCAGGGTAAGCGTAGAATCTGCTCCGCCTTTGACTCTTTCTTAATTTTACGTGTTAAAAACTCGAACTAATGATCAAATTTTTTAGCATTCCTTTACAACTTAGTAGATTTAATTTACAATTTTGTCAAAATATATTTGTCGTATTTAATTTTGTTCTGTGTTCTCAATCATAGATTTTATTTAAATATGTTCTTACAACTGTAGCTAGAAATCTTTCGACTTACCTATGTTAAGATAGATTATAAAATAAGAGTTAAAGAGTGAAGCATAATCAGTTATTTTCAAAATAAAGACTTTGGTCTTTCTCAAATAAACTCTTAATATAATCAGTTTAGCTTAAAAGTCGTTTTATTTCAATATCTCCGATTTTTGTGGAATTAATTCAAAACATTTTTAAATTCCATTTTTCACTGTATTATCTTCTTATTTCCTTATTTTTTGCTTACTTGACTAATTTGTGAATATTTAATAAATTTGTTAAGTATGTTTTTTACCTCTAGATTTTCTCTTTGTACATTATTTTTTCTAAGTCCTATTATCTATTCAAGTCTAATGTATAGTATTTTCATCTAAATTAATGTTAACGTGATCTTAGAGAAAAGTATGCTATCATCAGAGACTCAACTCGATTCGAATCGCAACAAATGTTGAAAAAGTTCGCTTTTCTTTGATTCGTGATTTTGTTGAAGTCTTCATTATTTTCTGGAAAATTAGAAAATATTTCCTTTGACTCTTGTAACGTATTTATATTATAACTGTCTCTTATACACATCTCCG